>Ga0326512_10000411_pt1 | contig 37414 bp, 73 predicted proteins | sample 1_2617_0518_D_FD_203652 | JGI IMG/M metagenome (GOLD analysis project Ga0326512, IMG submission 203652) | Bovine rumen microbial communities from UC Davis, California, United States - 1_2617_0518 | ecosystem: Host-associated > Mammals > Digestive system > Stomach > Rumen | place: USA... | reverse complement strand
CTACTTGTTTATCATTATCTAAATCTATTTTTATCACTCTTTATCAACTCCTTTGAGTATGTCTAAAACTATTTCAATATCAAAATCTTCGCTTATTACTAATAAATTATTTATATGTTCACTTTCTTGTTCTATATATTCTATTGCTTTATTTATGATATTATTTAATCTTTCATTTTCTTCATCACAAATCTTATGTGCTTCCATCAATGAGTTAAATCTATTTTGTAAATCGTCATTATCTTTATTTAATCTTTCTATTTCTTCTACTAATTCTTCTTCTTCATTAGTAAATAGTAAAGCATTATCATAGCCTTTTGCTTTTGCTAGTGTGTATTGAAATTCTATGCTATCTTTTATTTCTTGTAATCTTTCTTCACTCACTCTTTATCATCTCCTACTTCACCTAATATTTTATTAATTCTTTTTTCGTGTTCTATAATTTGGTAATAATCATCAATGTTTATTCTTTTTGCTTTTTCCATTTCTTCTTTTAATGCTTTAATCTTCTTTTCATACTCACATAAATCATCTAATGCACTTATAAGTGCTAATACAATACCAAATACTACTAACCAAGCAAGTATCACTAATATTACTAATGTTTTAATCATTCTTCCACCTTCTCTACTAAATTTGCTTTTATTAAGTCATATAATATATCTAAATCATCATCAAGCAAATAATCAGTTTCTTCATATAATTCTATATGTTTTGACCTACTATCTATTGAAACATCTTTTTTAACCCAAAACCAACTTATATTATTAGAATAACAAAGTTCTTCAAATTCATATTTTTCTAATTCTTTTAAATCTACATTATCTTTTATCTTTAACATATTTTATTTTAACCTTTCCACATTTTTTACAAGTATAAACGTACTTTTTTTGCCAACCAAAATCAATATATGTTATGTAGTCATCACAATAGATGTCATTTTGTATTTCTAATTTGTAATTATGTTTACAAAATATTTTTTTTATTTTTAACATTAATTATCAATCCATTCACTATCACAATACTTACATTTTGCTATACCATTTTTATATTGTAAATTTGCACCACAATTAGGACATCTTAATAATTTTCCTTTATTTCTTTGTATTTCATTTAAACCTAATAATCTTCTATATGAATTATAAGATATTCCATTACTTATCATCTTGTAAGTCCTATCATCATCTTCATCTTCAATACCATCAAAATCAAAATGTAAATCTATTTCTTCTAGTTTTCTTTTTGTTTCAAATATTTTATCTTCGGTTTCTTTAAATAAATCATTTATTTTTTCTTTATCTTTTTCATATAGACCATTACGAATATCTAGTAAAAAAACAATCAAACAAACTGCCAATATGATTATTGATATTGTTTTCACTCTCTACCACCTACTATTAAAATTGCTATTATAAAACCAAATAAACCACTTAACATTAAACCTATTATAAAATTAATCATAATCTAACTCCAATCTTTATAATAATCTATTAATTCTTGTCTATCATCACATTCGTAAGCATCATCAAAACCTAATTCAAATACAATATCTTGTAATTCATATAAAGGCATTGTTTGTAATTCGTTATCACTTAATTTTTTCATTAATTCCCAACTCCTTTCTAACATACTTTAATGTTTCTAAATTACCTTCTAATTCTTTCTTTTTATAATCTAAATCTTCTAATTTTCTAGTAATATCATATTCAAATCTTTCTAATACTTGTTCTAAATAAAATTGCTTGTCATCTTCTTTAGTTGCATAACTTAATAACAATAATAATTCATTTCTAATTTCGTTCATTTTATTTCACCTTTTCTAATATCTTTTTTAATTCTTCAATATATTCAATGTCTTCTTCATAAATATCTTCTTTTGTATCATAATATACTAATTCATTTTCTAATAATCTAATTAGTATATCTTTTTGTAAACTTGTTAATTTCATCTTAATTCCTTCTTTCCTTTAGGGGTTATTGCTAACCCCTTACCAATTCTACTATTTCTAAATTATCACATAATTCTTGTTCATTTTTTATAATTTTTTCTCTTTCTTCTTGTGTGTATCTTGAATTAGTTGTTGTTTTTAAATATTTCACGTTTTCAGTATATAATTTTTTATAATAATTATATTGTTTAAGTATATTATCATAATTACCACTGCAACAATAAAGTCCTCTTTTATCACCATTGTTAATATTTTTAATACCTACTAATGCGTATCTATAATCGTTAGCACTTGTTCTAACTAATACCTTATCCCCTTTTTCGTTTTCTACATAATATTTAATTTTCATTTTATTCACCCATTAATCTTTCTATATTCTCTTTTGTATCTAATATTTGTTCTTTACTGCTACCTAAACTTTTAATTATTTGTGGCATATGTTCTTTACCATATGACCAAGTTTGGTAAGCATCATAATCATAATAGGTATTAAAGCAATATGCTTTATTACCTTTATTACAAACGCAACATTCAAAACCTTCTTCTCTTCCATAGTATTGTGCTATGTGTTCTTCATTATCTAAACAATCTTTAATTATGTACCAATCATATAATTTCATTTTAATTCCTTCTTTCTATTATACCCAAAAGTTAATATAATCTATTGCATCTTGTAATGTATCAAAATGTCCTTCATAAAATTCTTGATTATCTATTGTGCAATAAACACGATAGTAATATAAATCATATATTTCAAATTTCATTCCTTTACTATTAATTTCTGCTACTTTTTTCATTTTAAATCCTTCTCTCCTAACAAGTATATCTCACTTGCATCTTAATAATATCATATATACATATATATTGCAATACTTTTTTGTTAATTTTTTTAAAAAATTTAAAAAAACTAGGTTTTACCTAGTTCTATTCAAAATCAAATATACTTGATTGTCTAAATTTATCACCTGTCTTTTTATCATAAAAAACACCATTCATTTCTTGTTTTAAAGAACAATCATCACCCATAAATTCGCTATATTTACCACAATAGGCATCAACGTAATCTTTAAATGATTGTGTATTCTTTATTCTTATATCACCATTTACACAATTAGCACAATTGCATTTTGGTATCCAAATACTATCATCATTTTTTATTTCTTTACCTTGCTTTTCGGTACTAAAATAAGTTAAATTGTATTTTAAATAATTATCAAAATTTTCATTTATAGTATCAACACCGCAACAACATCTGCTTTGACTTAAAAAATGCAAATCATTATCACCAACACCAACTTTAGTATTTGGTAAATGTTTCTTAATCTCATTTATATTTTTGATTTTAGTTAATTTATCTAACTCTAAATTACGCATAATTGATGTTCTTTTGTATTTGTGTATTTCATCTTTAAATAATTCTTTCATAACAGGGTTATCGGTATTTATTTTTAAATGTTCTACTGTCACATAACTTGCAATGCCATCTATTGCATCGCATAATTTTATTGCCTGTTCTAAATTAATCATTGGTTGTATTCTTATACTACACCAAAAACCTTTATTTCTTAATTGCTTTAAAAACTCAATTCTTTCATTTGGTGATGCGGTATTATCTTCGTACTTTTTAACAAATTCTTTATCATATCCTAACAAACTAATTTGAAATGCGTGTAATTTAGGGTTTAATATATCCCAATATTTTTGTGGTAATTTGCTTGTCTTTGTTGAAAATATTAATGGATAATTATATTTATTACTTAATTGTATTAATTGATAATTTAGTTCCATTTGAAATTCTATTGGTTGAAAAGGGTCGCTTAACCCCCCCACGTGTATTGGTGTTCTATGTCTTAATAATTCTACAATAATATCTTTAGTATTATCGTTATTTTCAAACGCTTTTTCAAATAACTTTTTTACTATATCAAATCTAGCATATTTATAATCAAAATCACTTTGCCCACCAATATGTCTTGCAAAACAATATTTACAACCAAAACTACAAAATTTGTAAAAATCTAATCTAAATGGGTTCCCGCAAAATCTAAATTGACTTGTTAAACCTAAAGGTGAACTATAACCATCATCTAATTTATTGTTTTTGATTTCTTCCATCTTCATTTTCCTTTACTAAAATGTATCTAACATAATGGCAAGTATTACCATATCTATCTTTAAATATTTCAATCTTATTTTCTATATTCATACTATAAACGTGTCTTAAATTATAGATTATAGCACTTAATCTAGTAGCACCATATTCTTTTATTGCTTCCCAACTTGTTATATTTCCTTTTTCTTCTAAATGTAGCATTACTGCTTTTGTTTTATTCATTTTAAAATCCTTCTTTCCTAAAATTCTTCATACTTAATACTTTCCATTTTCTTTTTTAAAGCATTAAGTTTTTCTTCTATGCTTTTATACGCATTTTTAAACCTTGCTAGGGAACATTCTTTGTCCGCTAGTCTATTTATATCATCTTTACTCATTCGTGTTGCTATGCCTTCAAAATAAGACATAGCAGGTGCTTTACCATCATTCCAATGTTTTCTTTCTTCCGTTGTATTGATAGCGGTATCTATTTTAATTTTAGTTTTTAATTCAATAACATCACGTGTAAGTCTAGCAATAACTTCTCCTACTATATAGTTTAAATTTGCGTATACCTCTATATTATGTGCAAATTCAAATAATGTATTAGGGTCATCGTGTAATTGTTCAAATACTTTACTATACATATCTTTTAACTCTATTTCACTTTTATTCTTTATTTGAAATGGGTTAAATAAATAAAGTTTTTCTTCCATCAGAATGGCAAATCCTTGCTATCTAATGGTATATCTTCCCAATCAACACTATCATTACCTACATCTTGTGTTGCACTTTGTGTTTCATTGTTCTTACTACCTATAAAAGTAAAGTTATCTACTACTACATCAAACGTATATCTTTTATTACCATCAACTTCATAACTACCTGTTTGTATTCTACCTTCAACACATAATTGTTGCCCTTTTTTTACATACTTACTAATTGCATCCGCACCCCCACGCCACGCAATGCAATTTATAAAATCACTACCTTCATTTCTTCTATTAACTGCTAATGTGAATTTAGCACAACTAACATTATCTTTTGTTGTTCTTAGTTCAACATCTTTTGTTAATCTTCCTAATAATACTACTCTATTCATCATCTTCACCTTCTTCTAAATCATCATCGGTGTAAAATTCACCATCTAATTCCATCATTAAGTATAGTTTATTTATTAATTCATTATCTTCTGTGTAATCCATATTTTAACCTCTTTTCTTAATAATTTCTTGCATTTGTTCATTAGATAAATCTTGTGTACTTTCTACTTTATAGTATTCACATATCTTTTCAATATCTAAACCTTTATCAACTATTAACCTTTGTAGTTGTTGTGTTAGTTCTAATCTTTCATCCCATTCTTCATCGGTTTTAGGAACTTCGCCTGTTAGTAATTTAATCATTTCTAATAATCTTTCATCGGTGCTATTATTTAATAACCAATTTAAGAATTTTTTATCTTCTTCTATAACACGTTTTAAAGTCCATCCTTGATGTTTTCCACTTTGAAAAGTATATTGTTCGGCACTTTCTTTTGTTATTGGTTCTTGTGCATCAAACATATCATTTTCTACTATATCAAAAGCACTCATATACAAATATCTACGTGAATAAGTTTCGGTGCCACCTAATGCTTGTATTTTGTTGCAACCTTTAAGTTCTAATTCTTCCATTGGTGATGTATAATAAATAACCTCTTCTACGTTTTCAACATTTCTAATTTCTAAAGTAGCATTTTCAAAATCAAAACTAATTCTTGTAAATACTTTATGTTCATTACATAAATTAACTATTGTTGGTAAAAAGTCTGCTAATTCATAATACTTAAAGTTAGCAAATTTATTTTCACCACTTTTCTTTAAATTACTTTCTAATATTTCTTTTTTAATTAATTGTACCTTTTCGTATATATTCATTGTCTATTTCCTTCCCATATCATTTCTTGAAATGTATCTTTGTTTCTACTTTCACGATATTCTTCATCTAACTCTCTTGTTAGTTCTACACATTTATCACTTGCATAATCATATTCATCTTCAAGTATTCCTAACAAATCTAATAAATCTTCTAAATCTATATATGTCTTATCTTCAAATTTTTTAATATAATTCTTTTTATTTAGTTTTATTGCTATTTTTGGTACTCTTTTTCCTTCCCACGTTTCTTCTTTTAGTTCTATCAACATTTTTATTACTCTCCTTCATATATTTTTTTATTTTACGTTCAAATTCATCTTGTTTTCTTTTCTTTTCTATTTCTTCATATTTCTTTTTAGCATCATCATTTTTATAAACAAATACGCCACAATGCTTACATAGTTTTCTATCTTTATCTTCAAAAGCATAAAAACTATATTTCCTATCGCAAATTGGACATTTTACTTTCATTTGTTTCTTTTCATTTTGTAATCTATCTTCATTTTTTTTAACAACATTATCGTAAGCATATATATTCCTTATAGGTCTATACACTTACACCACCCCTACCTTCTCTTTTACATTTAAGACATACTATTTCAAGTTGTCTATCAGTTAAATCACTATGTTTGCCTTTCATATATTCCTCTTTGATAAGGTCATAAGCATTTACGATAGGTTTATCTTCATCTGGGTCTTTTGCCATTATTTTATATGCTATTAAGTTTTTATCTTTAGCATCTTTTTCTTTTCTATCTACTAATTCTTTAAAACTATAATTTGTCATTTAAAATCTTTTAACATCCTTTCCATTTCTTCTTTTTCCTCATTGGTTAATTCTTGTTTCTCTACCTTTTTACCTAACCATTGCGGTCTATTATCATTTTTTAAATTCTTAATTTTATCAAAGATAATGCCTTTATAATTATTTGCCATACATTCCGTTATTAAATTAATAACATTATCTTCTCCGTGTTCTCCACATTGTTTATCTATTTGAGTTAATAAACTTTCTAAACCTTTTTCTTTATACGTTTCTTTTCTTTGTTTTTTATATTCTAACCATTCTATTATACTATTATATATATTACTATATTTATTTATATAATTATATTTATTATTAGAAATAAGAAATAAGAAATAAGAAATATTATTATTTGTTTTTAAATCGGTTTTATTATCAGTTTCAATTCGGTTTTTAATCGGTTTTAAATCGGTTTTTATTTTTGGTTTTCTTCCACCTCTACCACTATTATTTTTGCTAGTGTCTAAAGGCATTTTAACATTTATCCATAAACCTTTTAGTAAACCTTCAAAATTTGGTTCAATATTTTCAAACATATATTGAAAAATTGCATCATACATTTTATATCTTTCATCATTAGGTAAATATTTTATTAACTCATAGTAGTTGTTATAAAATGTAAAACCTTTCATATTATCCTCTTATTTTAGATGCTATATCAAAACTTAATACTAACCATATAAAGTTAAAACATATAGAACATAATAAATAATTTACAGGTATTTCAGTTATTGTTGCTTTATATACACATACCATTGATAATATAAATGCTATTACAACTCCTAACAATTCACTTACGTTTTTCCAATTTATTTTCTTCATTTTTACTTTCCTTCTTTCCTATGTTATAATTAGATTGTATTTATTAAATACATATCTCCTATTTATGAGAACATCTATTGTTCTCTTTTTTTAATATCTTTTACGTTAATCACAAACGCATTGATATTACAATTGAACAATCTTGCTAATTGAATAATATAACTAAATTTAATACCACTAGCATCTTGTTCATAGTTATAATATTGTACTTTAGATATTCCTAACACCCTAGCGCAATCTTCTCTAGTCAATCTATTCCTAGTTCTTTCTGCACGTAAGTTGTTAGCAATTATCTTGCCATATTCCAATCATATCGCCTCCTTACATTATTAATTATAAATGATACTATTTAAAAATACAAGTCTAAATTATAAAAAGTTTACGATTTTACATTTTTGTGTTAAAATTTAACTAGGTGATTTAATGAAACGTAAAACTTTAAGATTAAAAGAATTAGAACATAATCGTTATTCTATACTAACTAATGATTTAACACGTTGTTATATATGTCCTAGACCTAAAAGTGATTTACACGAAATTTATGAAGGTTGCCATAGACAAAATTCAATGCGTTATGGTTTAGTTCTTCCTTTATGTAAAGAATGTCATTTAAAGATACATCGCAGTTTAAATTTTGCTTTACCTTATAAACAACTAGGTCAATCTAAATTTGAAGAAACACACTCACGTGATGAGTTTATCAAATTGTTTGGTCGTAACTACTTAGATTAATATGTTTTTAGCGTGATATACGCAAGTTTGTGATTTATTAGTATAAATTTACGTTCTAATTAGTTTATTTAAATTTGATACTTTAAAATAGGTTTTAAAGGGTAGTAGTTTTACTACCCTTTTTCGTTGCTTATTCTAAACATTGGTTTAATACCCATTTTATGATTACCTATTAAATATGCTTTCATCATATCTTTTTTAACTCTCATAAAACATTTTGTATCTAAATTATATAATTCGTATGTATTAGGTGTTATGTTTTGTACTAACCAATGTTCAGTATGTTCATTAATTGAATTAACATCACCATTTAAACTAATTTGTATTTCATCACAAGTATCTTGTTCTAATATAGTACCTTCTTCAATTTCTTTTTCTACTATTTGACTTCTAATTTCTAATTCCATATTATCCCATAATTCATAAATTTTATCTTGGTAGTAGTAGGTAGCGATTAAATAATCGCCACCCCACTTACTTTCTATAAATCTACCATTGTTTTTTATTTCATCGTATAACTTATTATTCTTTTCTTTTGTTTCGTTATCCATATGTGATATATAATATATTTTCATTTACTCACCTTTATATTTGTTATTGTAATAGTTGTCTATTACTCTTTTAACCTTTCTAATATTATCTTTATTTACCCAACTCATATTGTCTATGCCTTCTTCTTTCCATTCGTAATATATGTCTAATTCGTGTTCTAAATGATATATAAAATAATCATTTAATGTATCCCACTCTTTAACATCATCCATACAACTATAATTCATAAAATTTTTATCAATCTTTAATACCGCATCTTTTAATCTTTTCATTATTTAACCTCTTTATCATAACCTTTTTTAATATATTCTTTTCCGATTGTTTCTTGCCATTTAATAGCATCCTTTTTTCTATTAAATGTTAAAATTCCTTTTAAACCTTGTATTTTCCAAACGCTTTTACTACCTTCTTGTGATTTCCACATTTCATTAAATTGTCTTTTCATATTTTTTTCCTTCTTTCCTAACAAGTGCCTTTGTATCACTTGCATCTTAATATTAACATATATATATGTATATGTCAATAATAAATTTAAATTTTTTTTAATTTTTTTAAAATTTCCCATATTTTAGGCAAATAAAAAAGGTTTTTTAAACCTTTCTTAAATAATTTTTAGAACACCAAGCATTTGCAGTTGGACTTACTTTCACCCAACTACCATTTGTTTTAAATACTTGTACTCTAGTACCTTTATTTAGTCTACCAACTATTGCATATTTAGTACCTGGACCTTTTCGTAAATTTAGTACATCACTTGTAACTACACGTACATCAGGTTTAGTCTTTGATAAGTAGGCACTAAATACCCAACCTTGTTCTATGTGCGACCATTGACCGCTTATTTCACTTACCATTACTTTAGTACCAACAGGAATAAGTCCTAATATTTTACCATTTGGTGTTTGTCTTACATTTAAACCTTCCCAATCAGTGTTATATACATACATTTCTTTATGTAATTTGCCACCTTTTTCTTCTTCAGTGTATGAAGGTCTACCATAACCATCTATGTAATAATTGTTTAAAGAGTACTTTTTCAAACATACTGCACCACCTTCGGCAACTACTACACTACCACCACTTGTATTGCCTTCTATTGTATAAACATATTTGCTATCACTATCATATACTAAACCTATGTGTTGCATTCCACCACTAGCATTTCTAAAGAAGATACAATCACCACGTTCAGGATATTTGTAATATTGTCCTTTTTGAGTAAAGTATAATTTTGCCCAATAAACACCTGCACCACAACTATCATAAGGATAATTCAAGAGTTGTTTAGCACGTTCTTCTCCAAAAGTCTTTACAAATAACCAAGCAACAAAAACACTACACCAAGCAAAACCATTTTTCTTACCATTAAAGAAATGTGGTATTTGGTCTAATTCATAAGCATATTTTGTATAGTTGTTATACCCTGCGTTTTTCTTTTTATCATATAAGTAGGCATTAGTCTTTTTCTCTAGGTAACCATCTTCATCTTTACCTAATTGAATTAAATCATTAATTGTTGGCATCATCATCACCATATATTTCTATTTCTTCTTTAGTTTCAAATAACTTGCCACCTACCAAATAAACACCTATAACACCTTGTATAACACCTAATACTTCATATACTTGTATTGGTATGTTTATTCCTTCTATTGCATTTAAACCTGTGATTATAAACATAATCATACCTATAAAGTTAGTTACATACTTTGAAATCTTTTTTACTTCTTTCATTCTACTCACTCCATTCACTTATATCTCTTAAAAAAGGTTTTATTTTTTCTCTTAATTTTGCATATTCTTCATCTTCTTCAAAAGAATTACATTTTAGATAATCTTCAAAACCTTTTTCAGTATGAATACCACATAAAGATAAACATACCTTTTTGCAAGTACATTTATCTTTATCATTGTGATATTTACATTTTAAATTGCTACATAGTATCATACTATTCACCTAAATTACTTATATCTCTTAAAGTTTCTGCATCTATAATAAATGGTAAACTATTGTTAATTTGACTTATGTTAGTCTGTGTTTTTTTAGATAAAGCATATTTGATATCTTCTAATTGACTTGCTAGTGTACCTTCTATTTTTGTATAAGTTGGTGTTTGTAAAACATAATATAAAGGTGTATTTGCTAATGTACTTTTTAAATCACTACTACTTAATTGTGTCTTTATATATACTCTATCTTTACTACTACCTAATCTAAATGCCATCTCATTTTCATTTAAGTAATCATTAGCACTTCCATTATTAGTAATTCTATCATCATTTATAAATGTAAATTTCGTATTAAAACCACCAATATTATATGCCATATCATCTAAAGTACTTGCATAATAAAAATAACCATTTGTAATTGCATTAGGTGTTTCATTACCAGTTAAAGTATATTTTCCTATATTCTTTTCTAAATACCATTCACCATAATCTAAAGTATCTTTTATTGTACTATCTAAATTATCGTATATTGTATTACCATTTATTGCTTTAAAGAACTTATCTTGATATGTTCCTATTTTACATAGTTCTAGGTTTCCTAGTGATATAGGATAGGTTGTAGATTGGTATGGTTCGTAGGTTGTAGCACTTGAACCTACCTCTAATTGAATATTTGCTTTTTCTTGAATATTTGATAAAGTGGTATCAAAACCAAATCTAACATAAGTATCATTTGTTAAAGTAAATGTGTTTGTATAAGAACTACTAGCAGTATTAAAAATGAATGTTCCTGTTGTTGCTGTGGCATTTTCATATTTTAATAATTTTATCCAAGTTCCAATAGAACTATTAAAAGAATAAGTATATGTTCCTGCTTTTAATAAAATAGCGTTAGTTCTTGTAGCAGTTGTTCTATTATCAATTAATGTATTACTAACATAACCTTGAACCAACCAATTAGGATTAAACAAATTTTTTCCTTCTACCTTAACCTCATTATCTCCACTTACTACTTGTATAGGTTGAGGATATGAAGGGTTAGGGGAAGGTTGATTTCCAACATATGGTTCATAATCAGTAGCACTTGAACCTTGCTCTATCATCAAATTAGTAAATGTTGATGTAATTCCCTCTGATGCTTGATAATTATTTTGGGAATAAACATATATTGCATCAGCATCACTATTTATTGTTAAAGTATTTACTAATTCAGTTGAAGATATTTGTACTCCACCAATTGTACTCCCATTTGCTGCAAATCTTATATAAGAAGAATTTTCTCCACCTAAGTTTACTTGTGAAGCACTTATTGTATAAGTACCAGAAGGAACATTAATATCTTTCTTAATATAACCTGTTACTGATAAAGAACTTGGTACATCTAATATATTTTTACCTGTATAACTTATTTGACTAGTATTACCTAATAAATCCATATTCAATGGTGCTACTCCTGTATTATCTAAAGAGATGTTTTCACCTGTTCCGTTTACTTTAGGTAGGACATTATATATAGACATTGCTCGGTTGTAGTCTTTTTCAGTGATTAGTTTGTTATCGGTTGAGTAACCTGTTGTTAAGGCATTTGCTACGCCATTATTTACGATTGATGTGCCATCTAGTTGGACATCGGTAATATCTCCATCTTGTCCGTTGGTTACATCAAAAGTTGTTGTTGTTCCATTAGTAAATGTTATTGTATAGGTATCTACTAAACCACTTGTACTTGTCTTTGAAATACTTACTATTCCATTACCTGTTTCGCCTTGTATACCTTGAATACCTTGTATACCTTGTGGACCTTGCACTCCTTGTATACCTTGTTCACCTTGTGGACCTTGTATACCTTGTGCTCCACTAAAGTCAGTAATAAATATCCATTGTGTTGTACCACGTGTATATAATTTAGCATTATCTTCTATTTCTACCGAACTTGCTATCATTACATAATCGCCATATTGCATATTATCAAAGTCGGCGTTCATTTCTTCTACACTAGAGTAAGTCTTTTTAATTCTAAATGGTTCGCCTGTATCACCTTTAACGCCTTGTTCTCCTTGTATACCTTGTGGACCTTGAATGCCTTGTTCCCCTTTATCTCCTTTATCGCCTTTGTCACCCTTATCGCCTTTATCACCTTTTTCGCCATCGTAAAGTTCTTTAGATGTTTCATTTCCATTTCTATCGGTAGTTGTTATTGTTAAAGTGTGGTCTACTTTATCTTGTGATATATTAACTCTTTCGGCACCACTAGTTGCAGTTTCACAATTTTGTAAAGCAGTATCTATTTCACCACCCCACTCTATCATTTGGTTTTCATAACCACTCATTGTTAGGTTTGCGTTTTCTAACCAATTTTCAATAGTAGTTGGCATTTCACCACTACCAATATCTAATGAGTTAAGAACTTTTAATGTTGCTATTCTACTATGCCATATTTCATCATCATTAGAATTAGTTATTAATATTTGAAAATCAAAAGTAGGTTGTGATGTTATTGCTTGTGTTATTACTAAATCATAACTATTTTCTTCTACGTTTTTAGTTAAAGGAAATGCAATCTTTTCGTGTTGTGCATCTTCTAATGTTGTTAATAATGTACCAACGCCATCTACAAAATCATCAAATTTAAAACGCCATATATCTACGTTGTTATCATTTTTAATTGCTAAACCTAATGTTTCTAAAGTACCATTTTCAAGTACTCTAGTATCTTTATAAACTTTTGTAACTTTTATCATAGTGTACTCCTTTCTAACCTTGTATTGCAATCCAATTAAATGTAACATTACGATTTAATCCACTTGATTGAAATACATAAAATCCTGTTGTAGTAACTCCCCATACGTTCATTACATATTGATTTGTATTAGCACTTTGTGTTACTGCGGTACATACTACGTTTGGTGCAGAACTAAATGTTTTATTAAAATTAATCCACGTATCGTTATAACCATTTGTTGTTGCTTGTCCGCAATCAATAGAACTTATTGCTACGTGTGAAGTCATATTATCCATTGATATAGAACTTTTAACATTTCCACCACTATCACGGCATATAAGTTGTAGTAATTCACCACCCATAGACATATACATTCTTCTAATACACATATTTTGAGTAAAATAAATATTTTTATTACCACTTGATGAAGTTTGATTTTGACCTACATATAAGTCATTGCCTATTGTTATATCACTAGAAGTATTAATATTACCACCAAATGTACCGCTTGTAGCAGTTAAATTACCTTGTGCATCTACATTAAAGTAAGTTGATGATATAGTTATATTATCGCCTGTTAAATCAATATTTTTACCATTTAAACTAATATCATCGGCATCTACTACAAAACTACTACCACTATCGGCATCTACTTTTAATTGTGCAGTTACAAGTCTACCATTACTATCTACTTTTAAAACAATTTCTTTATTTGCTTTATCAATTCTTGCACTTACATCATCAAGATTAGTATCTTGTGTTTTATATTCTTTTTCATATTCAGGTGGTTCTTCAGTATAAATTGTTTCATCAATTCCTTGTGATATTCTAAGTTCATCATTTAATAATAAACAATTATATGTGTTATTATCTCTAACCACTTGGTATTTATCCATAAATTCTAAATACATAATGCCATATGATGAGTAGTCATTTATATTATAACTTAACCCATTTAATACCGCAAATAGTTCACTTTGATAATCAACCCTATCATTATTGTTTAAAATAGGGTTATTTTTTATTTTAATTTGTGTTTTACCATATTGACTAATAGAACTATCATCTTTTATTTCTACATAATCACTATCTTCAAACCTAGTAAATAAAATTGAGTTAATAGGTCCAAAAGTTTCACCAAAATTAACATTAGTATCTTTTAAATAATCTGCAGTAATTGTTTCATCAGTATCGTTAGGAGTTAAGAAAATAAAGTTTGCACCACTTACAATACCACTACCACCAACAACCTCACATATATAATCAAGTACATCTCTAAAAGTTAATCTTTCATAACCTTCAAAAGGGTCGCTTTGTAATTGTCTAGTTCCGTTAGGTAAAGTTTGATTATTTAATGTAAAACCTAATTCATATAATAAATCATATGTAAATTGGTATAAAGTTGTAGGGTAATTTTGAGTTACAGGGTAATAATTTACCATTGTTTTTAACATATCATCATATGCTTTATACACATATGTTTTAGTATCTTCTTTATATTCTTTTTCGTTAATAGTGAACCAACCATAGTTTATATATTCAAAACTACCATTTACTTTAATACCTGTTTTATAAGTTATTCTATCGCTTATATCTAAATCATTTTTAACCTCAAATTCAAGTTTTTTCATCATTGTTTTAAGTAAAGCACCATTTGAGTATAAATTTGCTTTAAATATATCTTCATTAGTCATTGTAGTAGTACCCTTTTTGATTTCACAATCTATTTCTCTACCATTTTTTGCTATCGCTTGTTTAAATGCGTTACTTACACTTATCATACACTAGGTCTCCTTTTATTTGCTATAACACTTATATCAAAACTTTCACCTGCGGTTGCAACATTAGAAAATGTATTGCGAAATCTAGTTGCCCAATCGCCTGTATAACTATCCATAGCATACAATCTTCTTAATACAGGGTCATAATATGTACAAGTTAATTGTGGTGCATCAAAAATAGGTGCTAATAATTCTATTTCTGCTTGTGTTAAATCTCTAAATGTTAATTTTAATTTAGGAAATACACCAATATATGTTCCTTCATTATCGCCGTTTAGATTTCTACCTGTATCATTACCCCATAATTTATTATAACCATATTCAACTTGTAATAAGTATTGACCTATATTTATTGTGTTTAATAATAAACTATCTTTATCTACATACATATCATCACCTGTTTCTTACAAAATTATTATTGTTTTGTATTTGATTTACTTTTCTTGCAATTGTATTGCCATCTAATTCAGTTACATTAGTTAAATTAATAGTTACATATCTACCAATTGTTTCTCCTAATTGTGCCATTACTTGTGTATCAGTTAAAGGTATAAGACCTTCCGCACCACGTTCACCACCATATGTATTAGTTGCAATTGGTACGCCACTACCAGGGTTATTAATAATACCACCACTAGCACCAAAAAATTTACTTGCTAATTTAAATGTACCATAACCTGGTATAGCATATGATGATACACTTGTAACACCACTAATTGCTTTACCTAATGCACTTTGTTCTACTTTAGTTTTTAATTGACCTAATTTAGTGATAAGACCACCTGTTTTTTCATCAATCCAACCTAAAACCTCTTTTGCTTTTTCTTTTAAACTATCAAAAAAACCTTTTATAGAACCAATAACCCAACTAAATGCGTTAATTGTTTTACCGCCAACATCAATTGCAAAATTTATAATAGGTTTAAGTATATATTCCCATAACCAAGTTACAAGCGGTAAAAATAGACCTTTGATTATTCCTAATAAGAACTCTAATCTACCCCATACAAATTCAATAAATCCGTGAAACATTTTGCCTATGCCATCTATTAATTTGTAAAATCCATCGCCAATTTTTTCCCAATCGCCTGTGAATATACCAACTAATATATCTAATAGTCCTCCTATCGTTTCAAAAAAACCTAAAAATACTTCACCAAGTCCTGCCATCATTCTAACAACGCCCATTATTAACCAATCCCAATTGCCATATGCTTTCTTATAAGCACTTGGGTCTTCTAGTGATTTATACATATCATCTATTGTTTGTTCAAATTTCTTTTTTACATTTTTAACTTTATCTATAAAATCAGTTAAAACATTATCGTTAAATGTTGGTGTAAAATTAGTATCTCCTACACCACCGCCACCACTAACATTAATGCCTAATACATTTTTTTCATCAAACCCTGCTAATGTTTTTTGAATTTCTTTAGCACTACCACTTGCTTTTTTCATTGATTTAGCAAATTCATCAGGTCCTTTAAATAATTTCATATTAAACAAACTCATTGTAATAGAATTAATTGCTTGTAATATAGAATAAACTGCATTTACTATCCAATCTACAATAGGTTTAATTGTTTGTGCTAATGTCCAACTAATATATTGTAATTGTGCCGATAAGTTTTCATCTTCTTGTGATAAAGTACTCATTGACCTTCTTATTAACATATATGCACTACGTACACCAAATACTGCTAATGCCCATTTGCCAACTTTTTTAATTACTTTTTCAACACCATCACTCATACCTTGATAAGATTTTTGCGATGATGTATATAAACTTTCTTGTTGGTGTTTTAAACCTATTAACTTATTTTTTGTTTTTTCAATTCGTATTGCTAAATCTTTCATATCTTCTTCTTGTCCTTTAAAAGGTTCCATTGTTTCGTATTCTTTATATCTTTGTTCTAACGTTTCTAATTCTTGCTCTAAATCTTCTATTTGTTTATCAAAAGACTTTGTATCTAATTTAGTACCGATTTTTATATATCCGTCCATACAACCTACTCCTTTCTATAAAATTCGTTATAAAATGCACTAGCACTTTCACGTTGTTCATAAGACATTGTTTTAGGTTTCTTAATAGCAACACTTTCTTTTGCTTTTCTTATTTTTTCACGTTCTTTTGTATCTTTTATTGTGCTTAAATCAAAGTTTCTTAAATTTCTTATACGATTAAATACACAACAATTACCTAGTTCACTATTTGATAAACCATTTAAAAGTTCACTAAATTCCCAAAAGTGCATATCATCATTCAAAGTAATATGGTAATCACTCATAAAACTTGCTCTTATATAAGGCATATCTTTTACAAAATCAACATCACGTTTTTCACCACTAGGTTCATTACCGCATAAAAGGTATTTAAACGCCTTTTCTAGCAACATTTCCCTATTAGTAGTATCATACAATGCCTCACGCCCAAATAACTTGTAAATGATTGCTAATGCACGTTTTAATTCACTTATAGATGTGTCTTGTGAAATTGCATCACATTCTAATGCTATTTTATAACTTGTATTAATTTTATATTTTTTATCGCCAACTTGTACATATTCAGGGTACATTACATTACATTTCCTTTATCAGTATCTTTAAACATATCTTCTACCTCATTAGCGATAATATCCATTTGTTTTTCTAAATAAGGTCGTATTTGTTCAGTTATTATTTTATTTATCTTTTTAGGTGCGTTCCAACCAAATTTCTTATGCCCTAGTAGTTTATCACAACCACCTTCACCTAAAAACATATCAAATATCTCTTTTTCTCTTTTATAAAATTCATTCCATACTTTAAATTCATCTTCTTGATTTTTAGTCATATACTTACCTTTAACATCTGCTTTACCACGTATATCTTTTAATTGAGTATTTATCCACTTAATGTTTCTTTCTTCTTTTTCAAGCATATTTTTATATCTCAATGCTAATTCAGTATCTTCTAAATCAAATTCTAAAAATTCGCCTGTATCATTATTTTCACTATCTAATATTCCAATTCTTAATATATTATCTTTTTCTAATTTAATTGTTTCCATTCTCTTTCTCTCTTTCTAAATAAAAAAGAGTTAGGGTTTAAACCCCTAACCCTTATGGTTAATTATAAACTTGTAGTTGGTGTAAATGTAGGTACATTACCTGTTAAAGCAACACTACCTTCTTGTCCATCACCATCAAAATAAATTGTATATGTTATTTCATTACCATTATAAGTATTTACAACAATTGTTGCATCACTCATACGTGCTACATAATTGCCTTCAGTACCATTCCAAGTATCACATTCTAATGCGTGTGTCTTGTTATTTAAGTTATCTCTGCAACCATTAATAAATTCAAATTCAGGGTCGCCTTTATGACATATTTGTGTAATAGGCATTTGCTTATCGTTAGATTTATGTGATGTTCTTGCGTTCTTGTCTATTATCCATTTTGTTCTATCAACTTGTGCGTTATATTCAATATTTGCATTTCCATCTTCTACGCCTACGCCTACTACCACCCAAGTAGGAGTGCTATTAGGTGTTGTATCTAACCATCTAACAAATTCTTTAGATAGTATCTCATCGCCTAGTCCACTTGGTGTATAATCTATATCTACCATAGTCTATTCCTCCTTTTCTTTAAATTCACGTTCTATTTTAACTAAATCATCATATGATAAAGGGTAAATAAAACCATATTCGTTAAGTTTAACTACTTGTAAATAATTTTCAACTTTTACTTCTTCATCTTTAAGGTATTTAATACCATTTAAGATAAAATTTTTACTTGCAATTATTTTCATAATGATACTTGATTTCCTTTCCATTTATCATAATAAGTTATTTGTATTTGTATGTCAAATTCGGCAGTGTTGGTATCATTCCAATTCATTGTGCCTACATTTAAACATTCAATTGTTTTTATTCCATCAATATTAGGCAATATGCCTTTTTCGTTATTAGTTTCTATTGCATTTTCAAAATCTTCAAAAAAACCTATATTTTTAAGATTATTTGCTAGGTCTTGTGATACATTAAACCTTGCTCTAAAAGTGTACGCATCACGTTTTATTTTAGTACCTATTACCCATTTAGTTATTTGTGGTTCTAGTGGTAGTCTATCAAGTGAAAAATTATTTGGGTCATTAGATAGCATATTTGCATTTAATTGATATTCTTCCTTATCGGTAAGAGAATTAAGAATACCAATTAAATATGTTCTTAAACTTGCTATTCTTGTTTCTTCCATTATGCACCTCTATCTACATATTTTTGTAATTTGCGTTCAATATCACGCATTTCTGCACTAACCATTTTCTTATCCCAATGTGATGATGCTTGTGCGTTTTTATATTGTATATCCGCACCTGTATAATATTTAGGTTTACCTTTAGGTGAAAAATAACCAACAGGTTTATCAACACCTTTTTCAAATATCGGTATATTTGGACCCATTACTTTACCTTCATACATATAATGTGCATATGGTGATTTATATGTAATACTATCGGCGGTTAATTCAACATTACTTGCTAAATTACCTGTATCTTTTGGTACATATTTATCCATATGATTATAGCATAATTGTGTAAAATACTTTTGCACCCTACCATTTGGGTTAATACCTAATGTGCTTTTTATTTCACTAATTGGTTTTAACATTATTTACCACCAATATGTATATGTGGGTTATTCCCAAAATTATTATCATTAATGCTTGTTATAGAATATTTATCGTTAGTATCATAATTATTAACTCTACCTTTTACCAATATGTCGCCAATACTAATTTCACTAACATCTAAATCTTTACTATAAGGTATTCTTATATCTACATCATTAGCATTATCATAACCTTTATTTACACTTGCACCTTTACCACCAAAAAACCATACGTTATCATAATAGTATTTTTCATAACTAACATCTTTAGTATTTTTATTTATTGTCTTATGAAAAATTGTTAAATCACTATTTGTTATCATAAACCACGATACATAATAGGTACATCATTTACTTTAGTAGTTAAAAGGTATGTTTGCATTATATCTTCAATTTGTTTTGCTTTACTAACCATAACTTGTTGCACCTCGCTTGGTGATAGATAAGTTATTGAATAACCATCTATACTTTCACTAGATGCACCACTATTTTGTTTACGTTTAATTTCATCTAAAGCAGTTTCTATTATTGCAAATTCACACATTTTAACTTCTTTTGGTATTTCTTGACCTACTAATCTTTCTTGGGTTCTTCCATCAATTTTTTTTCTTGCTTCAAACTCTAATATATTAAAAGGCATTTCGGTTAATGTGCCACCTAAACTTGTATAATCACTATAATCTAGGTATTTGTCATTAAATTCCATAAATGCCCTCCTTTACTATAAACTTACGCCTGTACCATTGTAAATGATTAAATCAGGTGCAACTGCTTTAGTTCCTTTATATGCAAATAGACCAAAACCAATAGCATCACTTAATTCAATTTGTTTTGGGTTGTAAATTGATGTCATAACAGGTTGTGCTACTGCACCTTTTACCATTACGATATAATTTGTTCCTTGTGGTAAAAATACATTTGAATAAACATTAACATTATTGAATATACCTTGTTCATAATTAGGAACTACACCTAAATTATTAGAGTTAGATATAGAGTTAATTTTATTTCTTAATTTACCATAATATTGTGGAGACATAACAACCTCAATCATATTTCTAGGTACACCTTCAACAAAATCATTTTTAGTTGTTTCAATTTTTTGTATTGCTTCTTCAATTTCATCTTCAATACTTGGGTTAGCACCTGTTGGTGTAAATGATGTTCCTTCGCTAACTGCTTCCGCAAAGAATTTAGTATCTAGTTCTACTGCTAGACCATCTTGATGATTTCTAGTTCTTCTTTCAATTAAACCATTAACACCATAAGTTCTTAAATCTTTTTCTTCAACTTCTTCTAGGTATTCAGTATCATCATTGATAGGTATTACAACAGGTTGTGCCTTAATATAATCTGCTTTTCCAGCAGTTCTTGCAGTACCATATGCTTTTGCTTTCTTATTAGCAAATCTTTTTGCTTCAACACTACCTGCAGTAGGGTCGCCACTTAAATCAGTATTTTTTAATCTTGATGCTAGAGTTATATGTTGTAAATTTTCAACAACTTTACCATATTCCTCTGCAAGTTTATCTTTTCCACTTGTAGTAAGTTCAATAGATAACGCATCTACTCTTGCCATATTAAATCATTCCTTTCATTACCATAATGTTGGTATTTCTTTTATATTTGTATCTTGTTCACTTTCGCCCATACCTTCCATATCTTTCATTTGATTAGGGTTAGCAAATATATCGGTTTTATCTTTTGTTAATTCATTAAATATATCTTGTATTCCTTTACCCTTGTTTTCAGGTTTATTTAAACCTTGTTTAATATCATTTAAAAGACCATTTCTAGCATATTCGCTTGTGAATGTTTTGCCTTCAAATAATGCGTTGATATTATTAGTTAATATTCTATCATCATCTTCGGCTTTTCTTTTTTCCTCTTGTTCATTAATTGAAGTTTGCAACTCTTCATATTTAACTTTCCAATCGGCATTGTCTTTAGCATTTTCGTTGAACTCTTTAATCTTGGTTTCATAAGTATTAATTTTATCTTCTAATTCTTTCTTATTAGATTTTAAAGTTTCTAACTCATTATCCCTTTTAGTAATTGCCTTACCATATAATGCCATTACCTTATCAATTTGTTCCTTTTCCAAAAATTCTAAATCTTCTCTATTCATAATTTCCTCCTATCGTTAATTTTACGTGCCACGAACACGTGTGAAGATATTATAGGTTTACACCTATTAAAATTATAACACATAAAAAAAATAGTGTAAAATACACTATTCTTTAACTTTCTTTTTAGTTGTTCTTTTTTTAGGTTTTTCTTCTTTAAATTCTTCAACTAATTCATCAACAACTTCTTCAACTTTTTTATCATCTTCTTGTGCTTGTTCTTTAATAGCAACCGCAACTGCACCTACTACATCTTCATCAATTTCATCTTTAGGTTCAACACCTATAAGTTTTACAACTACTTTATTTAATGGGTTTTTGCCATTTAAATACTCATACATTTCTTTTGAACATTCAAATTTATCACCTTTAAATAATTTACCATATTGTTCTTTTGTTGAACATCTTTCAACATTTTTTAATTCATTGAATTTACCTAAACTAAATTCTTCTAATACTTCTACTTTTATCATATCATTTCCTCCTTAATATTGTTGATATATATTACTATTTACTTTTTCAATACATTTATCTATTCTTTTTTGCAATATAGGTATCATTTCTTTATGTTTTAATTGACTTAATAATTGTAATTGGTGTCCTATATGGCAATAAGCACTTGCATTCCAATAATCATTTCTAACTATTGATACACTATTTGTTGTATTCATTCTATTCCAACAATAACACACTTTATTAATAGTTCCTACATTTTCAAAATTCAAATTATCTGCTAACCTATATGTCCATACCCTATCTTCCATTAAAGTATCTTCACAAAAATAAACTATCTTATCTTTTCTAATAACCCTTGCCCACGCAGTACACCATAAGTTGTTATTTATTGAGTATAAATCTTCATAACAAGTTGGTTTATTTTTGCTAGTGTACATTATACCATTAGCACCAATCATTTCACAAGCAAGTGTTAGCATCTCTTGATTATATAAACTATCATTTATTGTCTTTAACACTTGGTTATCTTTCCACCAATCATCACTATCTAAAAAACAAAAATAATCAAAATCTAAATTTTGTAATGCAAATTCTATTCCAACATTCCTAGACCCACCATTATATTTTTTGCGTTTATTTTGTATTAGATTTATTCTTTTATCTTTATACGATTTAATAGTTTCTATTGATGTATCATTACTACAATCGTCAATTATTATTAAGTTAAAATCTTTATATGTTTGATTTAAAATGCTTTCTATACAATTTCTTAAATAACTTTTGCCTTTATAATCACCTCTATCGTTATTGTAATTAGGTACTATAATAGCAAATTTATGGTCTTTTTTAGGTGGTAGTTTATAATAATCTTTATCGTTTACATTTGCTTTTTTTATACATTCAATATCATAATTGGTTAGGTTTATATCTACATAATCACAATATTTATAGTTTACACATTTTATACCTAGTTTTAATAAATCTTCTAAAGGTTCATCATCAAACAAATATATAAAATCATTTTTATTATCTAATGCTTTTAAACTATTTTTATCTATTGCAATTTTCATAGCATCACCTAGCAAAATTATAACATAAAAAAAAGAGTGTGTAAAAATCACACCCTAAACCTAGTACGTTGCTAGGAAAGAAGTTCGGTACTTAATAGTACCACCAAATAGATATAAGTAGGATTTGCACCTACAACTCACGTGTCCTGGTTATTAAGATTTGCGTACGCACCACACTCTACTAATTGAGTTATTATATCTACTTGGTGCTAATATCAAGTATTAGCACTTCTGATTATTCTTTCCAGCAAAGATTAATCAAAGAATTGTTTATAGGTACAATTCATAAAAACCTAGAGGAACTTTGTTCCTACTAACGGGTTTGAACCTTTTATAGTCCAACTAATTGTTAGGTATAAAACCTCTACCTTTTATGATTGGCACTTAATAGCACCATACAAACAAATAAATGGCATTTTCTTATTAGTTGATTACTTTAATAAGATGGTTAATCACACCCTGTGTAGAAATAAGGTAATTACCCTTATAAACCAAATACTACATCTTCTTTTATTATTTATTTGTATGCTACCATTAAGGTAGCACCTTCAAAATGTAAAATTATACAAACTAGGGAAAACCTTGCTTGTAAAAATATTATAACATTTGTCTTTTAATTAGTCAATACGCCACGCACAACGCATTATTCTTTTACTAGGGTCAAAAGTATCTATAATATCGCCATCTATAATAGCACTAATATGTCCGTTAGTTGTTATAGCATATTTACCAATTGGGTGTTCTAATGCAAATTCACCTATTGTTTTAGCATAATGACATTCACGTGGGTATCTTTCATCTAAATAATCTTCTACAAATATAACATTATCTAGCATAAAACCTTCTTTATTTGCTAAATCACTTAATTCATCGTGTACATCGTACCAACTACGTGCGGTTAATACACTTAATGCACGTACAACACAATCTGCTATATTTCTATCATTTGGGTTAGCATTATAGTATCTAAACATATTACATCATACTTCTTTGTAATGTTTCTTTTATTTCTTGTTTTTGTTGTGGTGTTTCGGCATCTTCCATTAGATATTTAATAAAATCTTCTAATGCTTTTACCATATAGTGATGTGCTTTATCGGTATCTTCACTAGCACCATATCTAGCACGATATTCTTGGTATCTTCCATACTCATCACCTAATCTATCAAGGTTTTCATCACCACGATATTTACTATCATAACCCCTACGACCATAACTATTTCTACCATAGTTTTCACCATAATATCCATAAGCACCTCTACTTGGTCCTCTACCATTATATTCACCATAGTTCATATTTTTATCCTCCTTTGCCATATGTTTTATTTTACTTAACTTATAAAGTAAATCTAAATTGCTTGTAGTAAGTCCATTTTCTACAATATTTTTAATAGATTTTTCGGTTGTTTCAATTACTTTATCTTCCATTATTATCACTCCTTTCTTTAAGGAATTTCATAATTTCTTTATTTTGTTCAATTATCTTTTCTAAATAATCTTTATTTTGGTGTTGTAATTCATTCATTAAATCGCTATTATTACAATCTTTAAATAATATATCTAAACTTATTATTTGCAATAATAGTGATGCTAAATTCACGTTATTATCCATTTAATCTTTCAATTACTAAATTAGCATCTTTAATAATAGGAATTTCGGTTGCTACTGCAGGTGTAATACCACCAATACTAGGTAAACTACCAATAGCAATAGTTGTATTTACACGTGGGCATACTTCTAATATTTTAGTAAATGATATATTAGTATATGTATTTGGTGTAGTTATTTCGGCATCCATTTCAGTTCCTTCTACATCACTACCCGTACCCGTTTTTAAACCAATAGCAACAACACCTGCGGTATCACTACTTACATTAGCATTAAAAGATACTAAAAATCTTCCACCACCAATGATAGTAAAATCACTACCGCCTTTCATATATTGCAACCAACCACAACACGTTGCACTCCTAGTTCTTACATCTATTAAATCAAAATTTAAATTATCTATATTACTTGTTAAAGTTTCAGGTGTTATTTGTAATGCTTGTATCATTTGTATTCTCCTTTCTTTAAATAAAAAGAAGATAGTCTTGCCTATCTTCTATAAAAAAGCAAGTTCCTTAAAAGGTTTGTCTATTGACATTTTGCTTATACATTCATTCCATAAAGATTGTTTCCACATCCGCAACCATTGTTGTTGCAAGTGAAAATTGGTTGTCTACCATAAACAGGTACACTAGGAACAGGGCAGTTGCTTAAACGATTATATAAAGCATCAACCTCTGCTTCTTGTCCTAATCTTAATGTAGCAGTTTGTTCGCTTTGTGATGCTTGACCTCTTGCATATAATAATTCTTGTCTTAATTGTGCAATAGTATCATTTTTAGCATCAATCTTGTCTTGGCATAATTGGTCTAGTATCTTTTGTACACTAGCAGTTTGGTTAGCAATTATATCTCTTACACCTTCATTTAATGCTTGTCTATCGGCACAATTTTCACTAATTATAGTTGAATTTAAACCTGCTATACCAAGTCTATTTTCGCAACAACAATCGGCAAATTGTCTTGATAAATCAAAGTTTTGTTGCATTGATGCCATTTGTCTATTATTAGCACCTATTTCGGCATTATAGAAACCATTTGAAATAGTACTTGTAATATCACTTGTAGAATTACATAATTGGTTAGATAAACCATAAATACCATCTCTTACGCCTTCAATTTGATTACTTAAATGCAATGTATCAAAACCATTATTAGTATTAGACATTATTTCTTTTTGTCCGTTTGATAACCAAGCATATCCATTGTCAAAGTTGTTGCCACCAAAACCACCCCAACCATTATTATTACCGCCCCATAATAAAGCAAGTAATAAGATTAACCAAGCACCATCACCACCAAAGAAACCATTTCCATTACCATTATTCATTCCATAAACAGGGTATGGGTAGAAACCATTTCCATTAGTAGTTGCAAGTTCAATAGTTGGTTGTATTCCTGTACTTCCGTTCATAAATTCACCACCTTTCTATTGTTAATTTATATCAACCTTTTAAGTTAATATACTTATTAATCTCCTCATTGCTAATACCAAAACCATTAGCAAATTGTTTAAAACTATTTAGTTGTTCTTGATTAACATTACTAAACATTTTATTTATCATTTCTTGTGGATTTTTTAGATTTTGTAGTTGTTGTAATGCTTGTGGGTTCTTCATCTTCAATTGATTTTGTAATTGGTTCAACAATATCGTTTGTGCGTTCATTTTTCTTCATCTCATTTCTTAATTCTTCTATTTGTGCTTGTAAATATTCTATTTGTAAATCTTTATTATCTTTTGGCACTATTTCGTTAAGTTCATAAGTCTTAACATCACCTTTAACACCTTTAACCCATACAATAGACATATCTTTACTAAAGTATGGTGTATCACCTATAACCATTTCACGTTTTACATCATCTATTGAATTAGCAAAACGCATTGGTGCTTGTGGCATCATACTAAAGTTTTGCGTAATTGGTTGTGGTGCTTGTGGTATATTTTGTCGCATCTTTTCTAATTCTTTAATCTGCATATCTATACGTTCTTGGGGTGATAGATAGTTGTTGTACATATTATTCACTTCCTTTAAAACACAAAAAAGAGAAAATTAATTGGTGTTTTAAACTCAATTTTTTCTCCTTTCTAAATAAATTTTCGCATAAAAAAAGAACTTAAAATTGTTAAGTTCTTTTAATTTTTTTAAAAAGATTTTATAAAATTTTTTTAATTTTTTTCTTTAGTTTTGCTATCATAACATCTAAAGTGCTTTCACTTACATTCAATTCTAATGCTATTTTAGTCCTACTATAACCTTTTATTTTATATTCTAATAATTTAGCATATTCATCATCTAACATACATTGTTCTACGATATAGTCATAATCTTTTTTAGTAAGTTCAAAATAGTTCATTATTTTCTTTTAGATTTACGATACTTTCTTTTAGTTGTTGTTTTTCTTCTTATACGTGTTTGTCTAATTCTTGCCATTATAATCACCATTTATTATATAACTATTATCAATAGAACCATCATTGTTATCAACTTCTTGCGTGTTAGTATCAATATCTTCTACTATTTCTTCTACACCAATATCGTTTAATACATACACTAGATAACCAATAGTACCACACCACATTATTAATATCGCTATTATGATTATAAACAATCTTTTATTTTGTGCTTTATAATCTTCTAAAATACTATATGCAAAAGATACTTCTTTTATATCATTTTGCACTTCTTCAATATCTTCTCTAATGCCCATATTAACCACCTTTATGATACATTTCTATGTGTGTGTTCATTGCTTTTTCTAATTTATCATCAAATTCGTATTCGTACTTTTCCATTTTATCTATAATTTTATCAACTTTTTTATCTACACTATCAATTTTATAATTTAATAAACCATAGTTTTTATCTTCACTATCTTTAACCGCTTTATCTTTACGTGATAATACAAAACTTGATACTGATATAACCGCCGATAAAATACTTAATGCTAGTGCTATTGTTAATTCCATAATATTAACCTTTCTATCTCTTACCTAATTTAATTATAACATTTAAATTTAAATCTATCAAAAAGTAAAAAGCAACAAATAAAGTTGCTTTTTACCAAAAGAATAATAAGGGGTTGCCAACGTGTGGCAATTTAATTATACTACATTGAATTATTTTTGTAAAACTCATTATAACTATCAATTGCTTTTTGTGGTGCTTTATCGGTTAATTTAAATATGCCTTCTTCATCATCGTAATAGTACCAATCTTTATTTTCCATAAAATAAGGTCTTTCTACTATTTCCATTGTTCTACCTCCTCAAACCATTCTTCCATCGCATCGGTTAATGGACTAGATTTACCATCTTGTAATTGTGCAAATATTTCGGCAAATGCTTCATAATTCCTTTTAGATTTACCATAATCACTTAAATATTGATTTTTTAATTCAGTAATCTTTAATCCTGTTTTCTTTGTCGCTTTACTATAAATTGCTTCCATAGTCATTTTATCAAATTCTTGCCAATTAACCATTTTACGATTTGATATATACCATTGTTGGTATCTTCTTTGTACTAAATGCCCAAATTCGTGTGTTATAGAATGTCTTGATAGATTTTCTTCTAATGAATTACTATGCCAATTTGTATTGGTATAATATTTCGCATCTTTAACAAATTTATCATAATCACTATACATAGATTTATTAAAATTAAGTTCAAAACCATCAGTTGATGCAATTGTTCTTTTACTATTTAATGTTTTGATATTAATACCACGTTTAGCAATTTGTTCACGTACTTTTGGGTACTTATTTGCTAAATTATAAATATTGGCAGTATTATCTAATAATAAAGTTTTATCTATTTGTTCTAATTTAGGGTCCGTTATAGTTATATTTGAATAACTTAATAATTCTTTACAATCTTCATACGTTTCTAAATGTATTGTTTTATCTTTAAAATCAGGAATAGTTGTATTTTTAATTTCTTCTTGTAGTTTCTTCAACCTATCTTTATCAACTCTATAACGTGATGCAAGGAAATGTCCGCTATTTACATCTATATTATGGGTTTTCATATATTCAAAATCACTATCTAAACCTTCTTTTAATTTCTTTACACGTTGTTTTTTAGCATTAAAGTTAATATTAAACATATCCAATTGTTGTTCTTTTGTAATATTAAAGGTGTATTTATCTTGCTTTGGTGTGATAACTTCATCAACTTTTGGTATCTCGATGCGTGTAGTTGCACCTTTTTCAACCTTTAATCGTTCTAATTTTGGTTTTAAACCGCTTTTTTGACACAATTCAAAGTATTTATTAGTTGTTTGTGTAATCTTGCCTTGTATTTCATTTGTGTCTAAATTAGCACTTTTTAACCCTTCTAATTCATCTTTATAATTTCGTAAACGTGTTTCCATTTTACGTTGCATTTGGGTTCCTTGATACATTGTGTAGTGTTTACCATCTATTTCAAATCCTTTTTCATTTCTTTGATTAATAGCATCTAACTCTTTTTGGGAGTATTGTGGTTCATCTATACCTAGAATAATATTATATACATAGTGATAGCAATTTAGTTGTCCTATCGGTCTGAAATTGGGTGTAGGAACACTATTTTTATCTCTAATATGTATATCTATTTCTTTTTCTTTATAATCTTTTGCTATTCCGTATGTTTGTAGATTTAAAAATTCTTCATTCTTAAATTGATGACCTTGTACTTCGCTATGGTCAGGTGCAGGTGCTTCGTGTACACTAATCTCTATACCATCGGCACCAAATTCTTCACCAAATTGTTGTTGTAGATTAATAGATAAATCACGTAAAGCACCTTGTAAGTTCATACGTACACTACTATCTAATCTTCTATGATACCCACTAGCATAATCAATGGTTTTTAGACCACTAGCACTTAATTCTTTAATTGTACGTGTCATTGCACTATTAAACGCATCTTTACCTTGAAATAAACTTAAAACCGCATCATCAATAGCATTTTGATAAGTTTCTGCAAGTGGTGTAAATACAACTTTACCATCTACGTATTTAGCAAAACCTAATGTATTTGACATATTAACATAATTATCTCTAGTTACTTTAGCAATTGCCTTAACTTGTTCTTGCAATGCTTTATTCTTTTCATAAGGTATATATTCCATACCTCTATAATCATAGAATTGTTTTGCAAATACTTGATTTTTTTTAGCAACCTTTTCAAATATTTCTTCTATCTCATTAGCATTTAAGTTAGTTATTTTTGCTATTTCATTAACTATCTTTTCGTAATCGCCACCATATTTAAGTATATTTGCTAAATCTTGTGCTTGACTTGGTATTACATCACCTATTTTAGCAATATTTTCGGCAATCTTCTTAATTGTATATGTATTAACACGTTCTATTCTTCTAACTAATACATCTACAATATTATTAATTACATCTTCATTTAACATTATTCACCTATTAAATCGCTTACATTAGGTTGTGTTTTTTTAATTTCATCTATTTGTTTTTGTGCATCTTCTAAACTTTCATCAGGATTTAACCATTGTCTTAATTCAACTTTACTTATAATACCTTTACTTTCGGCAGTAACTAATTGGTTCCATTCGGTTTGTGTATCTTCTAATAATGAATAAGACCAATCATAACTAACCTCATAATCGCCATTTGGTGTTAGATTAAACGCATTAGCAAGTACATTACAAGCATAATAGAAATCATCTAAACCTTTTTCAACATTACTACGTATATCATCACATAATGAGAATGTATCATACATTGCTTTTTTTATTTCGGTTGCAGTTGCATTTTGTGTTTCTAAATTACTAATTAGACCTGCACTTGTTCCTATTTGACTTTCTAATCTTCTAAATAATTCTTGTAATCTTATTGTGTAATCTCTAAATTGTGGGTCATATATTTCAAAAAAATCATCACTAGTACTATTAAACTTTTTAAATAAACCATCTTTTGGTAGACCATCTTTACCAAATAAAGTAGCATCCGCACCAACAAAAGGTTCTTTTAATTTAAATTCTTTATACATTTCTTTTAATGTATCTTTTATTTCTAATATTGTATCATCACAACCATATGTAATTGGTACACCATATTTATCATTTGATTTACGATTATTTATTGGTGATTTAATATAACCAAATAAGCATCTATCAACATTAGTAATAGACCTAACTTCTTGTATATCTTTCCAAAAATCAGGTGTAGGTATTTTATTACCTTTTTCATCGGTGTATTGTTGTGTAATTACCATATCACCATTCTTAATTTGATAGTTTGTCCATCTTAAATAAACTTTTTGACTTACACTACCTTGTATTGTTCTTTTTTCTGCAAGTATTGTAGCACCTGTTATATTGTCGCCTTCCATATTATCAATTGTTAATCTATCTTGTGATACTATTGAGTAAAATATCTTACCACCTTTAACATATGGTACTAATACTACACCACCATAACCTAATGACATTGATACTATCTTTTTTGCCCTACGCCATAACGATGTATTAGTCATATTTAAAAGGTCTACCCTTGCATTATCACCCGTTATATTGACATTACTATCATTTATTACATAATTCGCTAATTTATTGCTAAAAATAGCATTAAAATTGATGTTATCAATATTTTTGTATTCACTAGCATATTTGCTATTATCATCTATTTCTTTATTTGTAGTTATTGTTTGAACTTTAAACAAATTCGTTAAAATCCATATCCATATATTTTTTAACATAACTATCTTCCTTTCTTTTATTAACTGCTTTTATGTGTCGCCCTCCAATTTCTTGCTTTACAAACATTAGAACAATATTTGCTATTTTTTTGTGGACTTTCAAAATCTTTACCACAAACAACACATTTAAATTTATATTTTTTATATAATTTTTCTTTCATTTTTTCATAATGTTGTTTGTGCCATTCTATACCTTTTTCGCTTTTATGCCATTTTATTGCTTTGGGTCTAGCATTTAATTTTAAATTTTCTCTTTTTTTATCTTTTTCTTCTTTTGACATTTCTTCAAAATGTATTTTTCTATGTTCTTTTTTAGTTAATAATTTTAAATTAGATATATCATTGTTGTCTTTATTATGGTCTATATGGTGTATTTCCATACCTTTAGGTATTGCACCATTATATTTTTCATAAATATAAATATGTAATCTTTTATGTAAAGTAGAACATAACCAATAACCTGTTTTTTTATCCTTTCTAAACTTATAACCATCACAATATGCTAAATTAGTATTTTCAATATATTGTATCATAATATCACCTCTAATTGATATTATAACATAACTAACTCTATTTATCTACTGTCCTTTTTTCTTCCATATTTGATTAAGTGCGTAGCGTGTAGCATCGATTGTGTGATTGTTAGCATCTACATAACCACTTATATAATTACCATCTTTATCTTGTAAATATTCATAAGTACTAAATTCTTCACTTGCAACAGGGCATCTATTAGGGTCAATTACTATTTTATTTAATGCACTTAACCATTTCATTGAATAATCAACACTACCTGCACCCTTTTCGCAACCTTTCATTAATGCACCATAACTTTTAAAATCTCCAATACTTTTTGGTTCGGCACTATCACCTATAATAAGTTGTTCTTCATTTACACCTTTTTCACTTTTTAGCATTTCCCATACATCGGCATTGCTTGTTTTATTAACTACTAACTCATCAAATATGTATAAAGTTCTTTGACTAGGGTTATAACAACACTTTACCCAAGCAAGTGGGTCAGGAAACCACCCAAAATCTAAACCTTGATAAATATAATCATAGTTATCTATCTCTTTATCGCTTATTTCTCTTAACTCTAAATTCTCAAATACATTTCCGCCATCACCAACAACTAAACCTAGATATTCGTTGTTGTATTGTTTCTCATTTGTTTCTTTTAAATATTCTGCATCATCTATAAATGCTTGTCCTAACCATTTGATAGGTACACTTCTATAATCACTTAAATGTACTAATCTATTTTCTTTTGGTTGTAATTTCTCTATATTAACAAAATGCCTACTACTACGTGGTGTATTATATGAATAGAATTGTATAAAATCTTCACCACCACGTATTAATGATTGATTTATCTTTCTTATTTCTTCCATACCATTGAATTGGTCATATTCTTCATACCATACAATACCAATATACATTCCTTTAGGTGGTTTAATAGATTTAATCTTGCCATAATCATCTGCACCTCTAAAATATATAATTTGACCTGTTTTTTGATTTGTTATTTCAAGCGGTGATTTCGTTTCTTTCCACCTAGTACGTATTCCATTATATGTTTCATTTAAAGTATCTAATGCCCATAACAATTGTGAATAAACACTATCTTTACAAGTATCTTTAACCTTTCTTAATACAACACAACACATATTAGGGTTGTTTTCTAACAATTCAATAATCTTTTCACTAATAAAAGATGATTTTGTACTACCTCTACCACCTTCTAAATAGTATTCTCTATATTCTCTATCATCAATCATTCTATTTAAATCACAAAAACTACTTGCAATATCTTTAGCAGGTAGGGTTATGTTAATATCTTGTTCATTATCTTTTTCTTCTTTTTTTTCAATTAAACTTTGTACAACTTCAAAATTCTTACTAAACCCTTTTTTAGCACCTTTAATTAAACCTAATGTTGCTAATTCTAAATTATTCAAGCCATTAGGATTATCTTCTTTAGGTACTTCATATAAGACTTTATCTAACACTTCTAGCATTGTTGCTTTCTTTCTTCTAGCAACTCCTGATGCTTTACCACCTTTAACTGCAATATCGTGTTGCTCTTGTGCGGTTCTCTTTTGTATTTGATATTTTACAATATCTTCTTTTGTCAATTGCATCAACTCCTTTTGATAGAGTTCTACGTATAAATTATAACATAAAAAAACCGATATAATCAAAATGACTAAATCGGTTTATATCTTTTTTGCATCTTTAAAACGTATTCATCATCTTTATCACCATTAAGGTAATCCCAAATAATATCTTTGTAAATTCTATTCATATGTACATTGGCATAAATATACCATTTATAGAATTGTATGCCTTTAGGTGTTAATCTTTTATAAATTTTTTTAATCAATCCCATACGTTCAATAAAATCATTGTAGTTAATAAATTGTAATCTAGCATCTATAAAATCACAATCATACATAACTACCACCTATTAACATCAATCATTAATTCATCATCAATATTTTTAAATCTTTTTTTAATAGTCGTAAAAACTTTAACATCTATGCCTTTATCTGCTTTTATGTTAATGTTATTGTACTTTTTACGATATTGTAAAATGTATCCATAAAAATCAGTTTCAATTACTCTTTGGTGTTCAATATAATCTTGTAACATTACTTTTAAACTCATATTATTCACCATTTTCCATTCTTTTTAATTGTCTTTCCCCCTTAAATTGTTGTACCTTTCTAATATCGCTATTGCTAATTTTATAATAACATCTAAATTGGTTTAATACAAATAAAACATCACTATATTCTTCTATAACGTGTTCTTTAAGTTTGTCTATATCGCCACCATATTTATAGAACTCGTATTGCATTATTGCTTCTATAAATTCAAACACTTCTTCATTTAATTTTTTTAATTGGTTATCAACACCATAATTGTTAATTATTTTTAAACATATATCATCTAAATCATCAACTAATTGTATTGCTCTTTGTTTTTTAGCATCCCTTTTTATTTTGCCTTCTTTTTCTAATCTATCTAGCATTGCTTTAACACTAGAAGTACTTGAAATATTTAACCCTTTATTTATTTCTCTAATAGTAGGTGCATAACCTTTTTCACTTATAAACATTTTTATAAAACTAATATAATCTTCTTGTCTATCGGTCATACCTTATTTAACCCCCTTTTTAACCTTTTTAAGCAATATTTCATTTTTGCCTATAATTATATCTAACTCATCATTTTCGTTTAAATTTGCCTTGTCTAAATCACTTTTAGATATATATACACTATAACAATTTAATTTCTTTTCTTTTTTCGTATAATAATATAATTTGTTTATCTTTGCCATTACTTATCACCTTTCTTTTGAAATAAATCTTCATATGTAGCGTTTCTAAAAAAATTTAGTATTGTATCTAATTTTGCACTTATAGAAAATGATTGGTCGCCATATGTATGCGACATTGTTTTAAATTCTACTAATGTATCCCACGCCCTATACTTTATTGATAATATTTCTATTTCATCAATTATTTTAAAATTGTATATTATTAATTTCATTCTTCTCTCATCTCATTTAAAATATCTATTATTTCATTGATTTTATTGTTCATCGTAAAGTAATCAATATCATCAATATTTAATTTTTCTATCTTCTTATTATCTTCTATTATTTCTACTTCATCATTTAAATTTTCATATCTAACATAATGATTAAAACACCACTCATCTTCATCACTACAATAGTCAACAAAATTCTCTATTACATTTCCTTTTGCAATATAAATTTTATCATTATATTTTATCTTCTTTGGTACTTCTTCACCATTTGCTATTTTATTTAATAAATCTATTATTTTCATTTTATTTCTCCATTCCAACTTTTAAACATTTAACACCAAAATCAATTAAATCAAATACTATTTTTAAAATTATTAAACCTAAATACCAACCACTTAACATATCTAATTTAATTCCAATTAATATAAATAAAATACTTGTTATCATTCTTTATCTTCTCCTTTTAGAATATTTAATATATTTTTTAATTGTGTATCAACAACTACATCATAATCTTTAAATATTTTTTGTTGCATTTCTATATATTCTATTGTTTCATCAATTCTTTTATGTAATTCTACATAACCTTTTCTATGATATTCTTCACTTTCTTTTAATCTTTCTATTTCTTGTTTATATTTTTCAATTGTAGGGTCAACCCACCTAGTAAATATTTCTTCACTCATTATTTATCAACTCCTAATGCTTTATTTACTAACTAAAATCTCTATCATTAAACCTATAACCATCACGATTATAACAATACATAAAATTTTCTTTGTTCTCATTTTTTTGTAGTATTTCAATATCTTTTAAAAATTCTTCTTTAGAATGTTCTCTATCATATTCATCAAAAATTACATAATTGGCATTATCTAACCACTTTTTAAATTCATCAAATGTTTTATACTCTGGTTGTTCTCTAAATAAAAATTTCCAACCTGCACTTGATTTTCCTATATGTTTTATATCTCTATTTAAATTATATTTCTTTTCTACTGCATAATAATTAGTTCCCATTATTTATCTTCTCCTATTCACAATATTTTCTATTTTATCTAATCTTCTTTTCATATCTTCAAACACATCTTCTTTACTAGAATATGTTTCTAAATAATCTAATTGTGATTTTATATCTTTAATAATATTATTTAATCTTTCTATTTCAGTATTACTTTCAATAATCATTTGTGTTTGCTTATTCTTATCACTTAAAACAAATTCAGTTAAACTTATCATTATTTATCTTCTCCTTTTAATATTTCTAATAATTCTTTACCTGCACAAACAGGATAATTATTACGTATGTATTCTATTGCTTTATTTATGATATTATTTAGTCTTTCTATTTCTTCTTCTAATTCGTCTTTTTGTTTAACTAAATATTGTGAGTTTTGTCTTAATATTGTATTTTCTTTATTTAATTTTTCTAATGTTTCAACTAATATTGGTATATCATAAACATTCATATTTACTTCTATTTTATCTTTACTCACTCTTTATCACTTCCTTTTAGTTCTTGTAATTTATCCTGTAATTCACTTGCATCAAATATTTTCATTCCTAATTCATCATAAATATATTCTTCATTTATATATTTTTCTAGTTCATTTATGATATTATTTAGTCTTTTTATTTCTTTATTTGCTTTTTCTAATACTTCAACTAATATTGGTATATCATAAACATTCATATTTACTTCTATTTTATCTTTACTCACTCTTTATCACTTCCTTTGAGTATGTTATTTATTCCATTATTTCACCTTCTTATTATTTTCAAGAATTTCAACAACTGATTGTAATTCAGATATACTTATATGATTTTGTGTACCATTATTAATATTATAATAAATAATTGTTTCTAATTCAGTTAATGCTTTGTTAATTAGTAATTTTAAAT
>Ga0326512_10000410_pt1 | contig 37426 bp, 33 predicted proteins | sample 1_2617_0518_D_FD_203652 | JGI IMG/M metagenome (GOLD analysis project Ga0326512, IMG submission 203652) | Bovine rumen microbial communities from UC Davis, California, United States - 1_2617_0518 | ecosystem: Host-associated > Mammals > Digestive system > Stomach > Rumen | place: USA... | reverse complement strand
GATAATCAAGATAAAAGCAGCCTGAATTATATCAGGTAGAGGCATAAGGCTAGTGCCCTTAAAGAGCCGATATGATATATTCATTTCGGAGATTTATAAATATCAGTCACAAGCTGGTAAATAGCCATGAATGTTATAAGTGATATAATTACTTTGATATTTAACAATTAGCATTTGTTCCGGAGGATAATTATTTCACGATGAAATATGCACTTATCGGTTGTGGCAGAATAGCAACTAACCATATTAAAGCAGTTGTTAACAACAAAGATAATCTGGAATTTGTTGCTGTTTGTGATGTGATTCCGGAAGCAATGGAGACCCTTTTGGCTAAGCATGATCTTGATAAGAATGAATCTATTGAGAGATTTACTGATTATAAAGAGATGATTAAAGAACATCCTGATCTGGATTTGGTTGCAATTGCAACTTCCAGCGGGAATCATGCGGAAATTGCTCTTTATCTGATCGATAATGGGATCAATGTCATTATTGAAAAACCTATGGCTATGTCTATGTCAGATGCTGACGAGATCGTGAGAAGAAGTGCGGTAAAGGGCGTAAAAGTATCTGTTTGCCACCAAAACAGATTTAATGTTGCTGTTCAGGAGCTTAGACAGGCGCTTGAAGCAGGCCGATTCGGAAAGATCTCTCACGGATCAATAAATGTGCGTTGGAACAGAAACAAGAATTATTACGATCAGGCTTCGTGGAGAGGTAAGTGGGCTACAGACGGAGGCTGCCTTTTTAACCAGTGCATACACGGAATTGATCTTCTCCGTTGGATGATGGGTGATGAGGTCGAAGAAGTCTATGGTGTTACCAAAAGACAGTTCCACGATTATATTGAAGCAGAAGATATCGGTATGGCTGTTGTTAAATTTAAAAACGGTGCTGTCGGAACGATTGAAGGAACTGTTAATGTTTATCCTAAAAATCTTGAAGAGTCATTATATCTGTTTGGTGAGAAGGGTACTGTTAAGATCGGCGGTACATCTACCAATAATATAGATGTATGGGATTTTTCTGATGAGTCTGACGAAGACAACAATAATAAAGGCTTAAAGGAAGCTACCAGTAATGTTTACGGTAACGGACATACAAGCTTATACAAAGACGTAATTGATTCTGTTTTGAATAATAGAAAGCCCTATATTGATGCAGTTTCAGGGCGAAATGCAGTAGAGATGATACTTGCTATCTATAAATCTGCTTCGACCGGAATGCCCGTTAAACTTCCTTTGACAAATGTTGCATCAACAGACTTTTCAGGGAGATTTGACTGATGAGTGATTTTTTTGTCCATCCGACCAGTGTAATCGATGATAATGTTTCAATTGGCTCCGGTACTAAGATTTGGTATTTCTGTCATGTTCAGTCCGGAACATCTTATGTCTGTTGCACTTGCGGAAGGAAATATTGCATGACTGAATCAGGTCTTAAGGAGGTTTAATTGGAGTTCAGGGATCTGAAAAAACAATATGAAGTTCTTAAGAATCAGATAGATTCACGTATAGCTGATGTTTGTTCTTCTGCCTGTTTTATCAGCGGACCACAGGTTAAAGAGCTTGAAATAAGACTCGCTGATTTTGTTGGAGTTAAACATTGTATTACATGTGCCAACGGAACGGATGCTTTAACATTGGCGCTTATGGCTTTCGGTACAGGCAATGGTGATGCTGTATTTGTTCCTGATTTTACTTTCTTTTCCAGCGGTGAATGTCCTGCAGGTTTAGGTGCAACGCCTGTGTTTGTAGATGTAGATCCTGTTACTTATAATTTGGATCCTGATAAACTTGAAGATGCTATTGTAAATGTTATAAATGAAGGTAATCTGACCCCCAAAGCTGTTATAGCAGTTGATTTGTTTGGCCTTCCGGCTGACTACTGCAGGATTACTGATATTTGCCGTAAATATGGTTTGTACCTTTTGGAAGACGGAGCGCAAGGTTTTGGCGGCATTCTTAACAACAAGAAGGCGTGCTCATTTGGAGATATCTCTACTACATCCTTTTTTCCGGCAAAGCCGTTGGGCTGTTATGGTGACGGTGGTGCTATATTTACTGACAGTGATGATTATGCTGCGTATTTGAGAAGCATTTGCGTTCACGGTAAATCAGGTGAAGATAAATATAATAATATCAGGATAGGCATGAATTCAAGACTTGATACGATCCAGGCTGCTATTTTGATTCCCAAATTGGATGCTTTTATTGATTATGAGTTTGAAGCCGTTAATAAATTTGCTGATATGTATTCTGATGAACTTAAAGATATCGGGGTTATAATTCCTGAAATACCTTCCGGATATTCTTCTTCTTGGGCGCAATATACAATTCAATTACCCGGGGATTGTAACAGGGCTGAAGTACAGAGTTATATGAAATCTAAAGGCGTACCTACAATGCTATATTACGCTAAGCCGATGCACCTGCAGGGTGCATTTGAAGGGACATACAGTTCAAGAGCCAATTGTCCTGTTACGGAAAGGCTCTGTAATAATGTATTAAGTTTACCTGTTCATCCTTATTTGACTAAAGAAATTGTAAGTGAAGTTGTTGGAACATTATCAGAAGCTATAGATTTGCAAAAGTAGGAAATGATTATGAGATTTGATGACGTTTATTCAGGTTTGATATCCGGTAAAGATAAACTTGCACTAGTCGGTCTGGGTTATGTTGGCATGCCAATCGCTGTTGAGTTCTCAAAACACGTTAGAGTTATTGGTTTCGACATTAATCAAAGACGTGTTGAAGAATATAAAAACGGTATAGATTCAACTAATGAGATTGGTGAAGCTATTAAGGATACTTCTGTTGAATTTACATCTGATCCTTCAAAATTGAAGGAAGCAAGATTTATAGTTGTTGCAGTTCCTACCCCTGTTAATGATGATAACACACCGGATCTTCGTCCTATAGAAGGCGCTTCAAAGATTGTTGGTCAGAATCTGTCTTCTGGAACTATAGTTGTTTTTGAATCTACAGTATATCCGGGTGTTACGGAAGATATTTGTGTTCCCATAATCGAGAAAGAATCCGGCCTTAAGTGTGGTGTTGATTGGAAGATCGGTTATTCTCCTGAAAGAATAAATCCCGGAGACAGAGTCCATACCCTTACGTCGATCCGTAAAGTTGTTTCCGGTATGGATCAGGAATCCTGCAATGAGATAAAGAAAGTATACGATATTGTTATTAAAGCAGGAACTTTTGCTGTGTCTAATATCAAGACTGCTGAAGCGGTAAAAGTCGTAGAGAACAGCCAGAGAGATATCAATATTGCTTTTATGAATGAGATTGCGATAATCTGCGATAAACTTAAGATCGATACATCCGAAGTGCTTGATGGTATGAATACAAAATGGAATGCTTTGGGTTTTAAACCTGGTCTGGTTGGTGGCCATTGTATTGGTGTTGATCCTTATTATCTGACAAACATTTCTGAGAAACTTGGTTATCACAGTAAGATTATTTTAAACGGACGTCAGGTAAATGATTCGATGGGGGCTTATGTGGCAGATGCTGCTATTAAGGCTATGATCGAAGCAGGGAAGGCGCCCAGAAAAAGCACAGTTTTAGTATTAGGTATCACCTTTAAGGAAAATTGTCCTGATTCCAGAAACAGTAAGGTTGTAGACATCATAAAACGTCTGAAGGAATTTGAGATAGATCCTGTTGTTACTGATCCGTGGGCTGATCCCGATGTATGTAAAAAAGAATATGGAGTGGATCTTGTTCCTTTTGATCGTATCCCTAAGGCAGACTGTGTTATTGTTGCCGTTGGACATAAGGAATTCCGTTCTATGTCTGTAATGCAGTTGAAAGAGCTATTTGATCCTGATCTTGCGGATAATGAGAAAGTCTTAATCGATGTAAAAAGTCTTTACAGAATGGATGAATTAAAAGCATCAGGAATGAGTTTCTGGAGATTGTAACTTTATCAATAAAAAAGTGCCATCTCTTTGGAAGAGACAGCACCTTTAATTATCTGTAAGTATTTATCAGTTCATCTCAGCGATAACTGTAATGATAGCAGAGATGATATAGATAGCCATATAACCTGTGACTACAGAACCGCCGATAAGACCGCCCAAAGAGAGATACTTACCAACTCTGGCCTTACCGAAGAGCTGTCCGCATTCTTCTGTGAACTTCTTAGCCTTGGAAAGTCCGATAGCACCGAATACGATGCCGAGGAAGCTGATCCATACTGTGATTGTGAAAGCAACTGCCAAAATTCCCATGATGAGGACGTTCTTAGCAAGCTCGGGATCGTTAGCACCCAAGGTAGCACCAACAGGCATTACGGGAGTAGGCTGTGCATATACAGGCTGAACTGGAGCAACAGGAATTGCCTGAGGCTGGGGAGCCGGTGCAGGTGCGGGTGCTGCTGCAGGAGCAGGTTCTACAGGAGTAGCTACCGGAATAGGTTCAGCTACGGGTGCTGCTGCAACAGGAGCTGCTTCTACGGGTGTTGCTACGGGTATAGGCTCAGCAACGGGAGCTGCAGCAACAGGTGCTGTCTCAACGGGCTTAGCTACTGATTCGACCTTTGTGCCGCAATTAGGGCAGAAAGCGTTACCATCTTCAAATTGTGATCCGCAATTAGTACAAAACATTTCTCTATCCTCCGATTATTCGTTTAATGAGATAAAGAGATATTAACATTATTAATATACTGGTGCAAATGTGCAGTTGCATAGATAGAGAATGAATACTCATTTTATTTATTAATTAATTATAGTAAAATAGATTGATTTTGCTTAGACTTTTATTTGCTTAAGAGGAAGGGGTAGGGAATTCCGTTTTTAATGAAGACTGCTGTTCTTTTGCCTGTTTATAATCCTGACGAGAAGTTCCTGCGACTTGTAGAAGAGCTTGATAAGCGCGGATTCAAAGTAGTTGCCGTTAACGACGGAAGTTTTGAAAGATGCGATGAATTCTTCAGACGTGCCGCTGTATATGCCGATGTTATCGGCTATAAGATCAATAAAGGCAAGGGTTATGCCTTAAAGCGCGGTTTCGAGTATATCGGCAATAATCTGAGTGACGAAGTCGATTATATTGTTACGGCTGATTCTGACGGTCAGCATGCACTTGAAGATATTGAGCGAGTTGCCAAGCTTACACGCAAGACTGACGGTATCGTTCTCGGTATGAGAGACCTATCCGAGAAGATCCCGATCAAGTCCAGGATCGGCAATGATATGTCCAAGATAGTCTATACGATCGTTACGGGTGTATATCTACGTGACAATCAGTCCGGTCTTCGAGGCTTCCCGGTCCGTCTTTGCATGTGGCTTCAGGATATTCCGGGCAACAAGTACGAATATGAGCTTAATGTCCTTGTCACTGCTCATAAAGAGGGCATGAAGGTCACAGGTATCGATATCAAGACTATCTACGAGAATAACAATAAGAATACGCATTTCAGGCCTATCAAGGATACTGTCAGGATCCAGAAGTCGCTTTGGGCATACGGCCTTATCTCAGCACTTCTTTATACGCTCTATACTCTGACAATATCTATACTCGTATGGTTTGAGATACCATACTTTTACTATTGGCTTATAGGAATATATGTCTGGGTAACCGCTATGCATTCGGTGCTCAATGTTTTCTCTGCCGGTATAAGGCACAGGCAGAAGATAAGCGTTGTTTACTATGTTACCTGTTCGATCAAATACATCATTGCCACTCTCATCATGCTACTGTTCTACTATCAAGGTTGGTTCATGTTCCTTGGCGGTGTATTATCACTTTTCATGATATTAGTGTTAAGCTATGTGTTTGGTAGATCAGGAATATTGGGAAAGGTTTGATATATGGATAAGTGTGATCTTGAATCAGTAAAAGCGATATTGGAATCAGGCGAGACGGTTAATACCGGAGAGCAGGAGATAATTGTAAAACCTGTTCCAGGCGGTGATTTCGCTGGTAAGATGGACCCAAGGGAATTCTTTATCAGAAGTGCCATCTATGCCTTCCAGAAGTCAATTCCTATGCAGTTCTCTGTTGCTGGCATGCGCCAGACGACTAAGACTTACTGCATGGATATGTGTACAAAAGAGATTGCCGAAGCTTCATTTGAGATCGAGGTAAAAGGCAGACCTGTAAAGGTTTTCTCATATTGTCCTGCCGATAAGGCTTCTGAGACATTGCCGGTCATGGTATATATCCACGGCGGATCTTTCTTGGCATCCAAAGCAGAGTTCTATAAAGAGCCCTGCCGCTATACAGCCGAGAACCTGGGATGCAAAGTATTTAATGTTGACTACAGCCTTGCACCTGAGAATATATATCCTGCTGCAATTGAAGATGTATGTGCAGTAATCGATCATATATATTCAAATGCGGCTTCTCTTGGTGTTGATAATTCGAAGATAGGACTCTTCGGTGACAGTGCAGGCGCAAATCTTGCTCTTGCAGCGATCATCGATAACAAGTCTTCTGCCAAGATATCTTATGCCGGACTTTTCTATCCCTGTGTTGACCTTTATTCACAGGATAAGCTTTACGACTGGTCTCTTGACATGTACGACATCGGCGAAGAGCAGAAAGAGCTCATCACATCAAGACTCCAGCTTGGACGAGCTGACGGTCTCGGCAATAACGATCTTATGGCAGCTATCCTTACAGCTTATTCCGGCGGAAGATATGATGAAGTTAAGCGTAATCCGGATGTAAGTCCTATCTACGCTGATCTTTCTTCGATGCCTTATACGGGTATATTTACTGCCGAATACGACGGACTCCGCATTCAGTCGGAGTATTATTCAAGACTTCTGGACAAGGCCGGAGTTCCGAATAAGCATATAAGATACAGGGGTGTATCGCATGCATTCCTGGATTACTTTGGCATTCTGCCTCAGGCACAGGCAGCAGTTCTTGAAATGTGCGATCAGGTAAGAAAGGTTTGGGGATTATAAGGGGAAATGGTCTCTCATATTGTAACTGACAACATTGCTGCGCTTAAAAACGCACCGCAGACATTTGAGTCGATATACAGCATTATCAAGAACAGTTTTTCGAGCGAGACTTTCGGTGAATGGATCGAGAACGGTGATATCCGCCAGATGTCTTACTATGAACTCTATGAAAGAGTTGATGAATTTACTAAGGCAGCCTGTAAATATGCTTCTGACAGGCCCGGCGCTTTTGTCGGTATATTCCTTGAGAATTCCGCTGACTGGGTAGCTCTTTTCTGGGGGCTTTTGCAGGCAGGATATAAGCCGATACTTCTTAATACACGTCATAACATCGGCATAATCAACGACATTATCAGTGATATGGATCCGCTATTCGTTGTATCCGAAGATGTAAGAGTAAACAGGTCAGTCAGCATTAAAGAACTTCTTGAAGCGGGTAAGGGCGCGAAGTTCGATAAGTCCATGATCAATTGGGCTGACGAGATAATCCTTATTACATCTGGTTCGACTTCAAAGCCAAAGGTGATCAGCCACAGCGGCAAGACTATCTGCCTTCAGGTTGAGATGAGTGAGGCTATCGTACGTGAGAACCAGTCTATTCAGTACAACGCTAAACTTGACATACATAATCTGGCATTCCTGCCTTTCTATCACATCTTCGGCCTTATCGCGACACTTATGTGGTTCATGTTCTTCGGCAGAGGATTCGTATTCCTTCCGAAGTATGATGCACAGAGCATCCAGTTCGTATGCAAGAGGATCGGAGTAACGCATTTCTTTGCTATTCCTCTTGTGTGGAACAAGACTGTTGCGGCACTCGAAAGAGAAGTTGCAAAGCAGGGAAAGACAGAGAAGTTCAATAAGGCTATCAGGTTCTCAAATAAGCTTCAGAACATATTCCCTTTGTTAGGACCTGTAATCGTAAGAAAGCTTATCTTCAAGAAGATAAGAAGACAGCTTATGGGCGAAAAACTTACATTCCTTATCTCCGGCGGCGGATTCATAGCTCCCAGGACTTTGGAAGTTCTAAACGGTCTCGGGTATTCGATATATGCGGGATACGGACTTACCGAGTGCGGCGTTCTTTGTGTTGAGCTTTCAAGAAAGTCCAAGTTCAGATGCAGTACGAGCACAGGTAAGATCTTCAGCAATGTCGCATATAAGATCAGTGATAAGGGCGAACTCCTGATCCCCAAAGACCATTCAATGAACGGTATCTATGTCGACGGCAGGTTCACTGAATTTGCTGAAGATTACTATCCGACAAATGACCTTGTAAATATCGATGAGACCGGAAGACTTCATATAATCGGACGTCTTGATGATGTCATCATAGGACCCAACGGTGAGAATATCTCACCTGAGGAGATCGAATCACGTATCGATAAGGGTGCATTTGCCCAGGAAGCCATGATCAATTGCAAGCTGCCGGGTTCTTCCGAAAAGCAGATGGTGCTTGTCTTAAGTGAAGACGGTTCGATGGGTGCATTCGAGAAGGCATCTTCACTTAAGGGCGTATTCACATCGATTGACCAGCTTACGATGTCCGAAAGACCTGTAAAGGTCGTTAACCTTATCGGCGCAATGCCTGAGAACTTCAAGGGCATTGACCGCAAGGGCTTAGCTTTAAAGCTTGAAAAAGGTGAGCTTTTTGCAACTGAGTGCACGAGACCTACTGATGAGGAAGTTACACGCACAAGAAGTGCCGAATATACTGAGATCATCGGCAAGGTATGCGATGTATTTGCAGAGATACTGAATAAAGAACGTTCAGAGATCACAGAGACATCCAACTTTGTATCTTTAGGCGGAGATTCGATGCAGTATGTCGAACTCTTATCAAAGGTTACTGAGGTAACGGGAAGACCTGTCAACATGACCGAGACACCTCTTATTACGCCTATGGCTATTGCTGATTATCTTATCGAGCAGGATAAGGAGTCCGAATCATAATGTTTCTCATAAGATGGCTCCTTTACCTTAACAGCATTATCCCTGCGCTCATTCTTTTCCCTATAAAGAAGATCTATCTTCGCAAGAACAAAAAGGAGAAGTACAAGGGACCAGTAGTGATTGCAATGAACCACACGGCATTCCTTGATTATGTTGAGGCGTTGCTGGCATTCCCCGGCAGAAGGAAATATGTTCTAGTAGGCGCACAGTTCTATGCATATAATCCTGTGCTCACATTCTTCCTTAAGGCAATGGGTGTCATTAAGGTCGATTCGGTAACGGGCAATATGGATGCAGTCAATAAGGCTGTCGAGCAGATAAACAAAGGACATTCGATCCTTATTTTCCCTGAAGGTCATATCGAAACCGAAGGAAAGCTCATGGAATATAAGCAGGCGGCAGCACTTATCTCACTCAGTGCAGGCGTTCCTATCGTACCGGTATTCCATAACGGAAGGATAGGTCCCGGCAAGCGTGATCTTATGTTTATCGGTAGCTATATGTATCCTGATACATATATCACAAGAGATGACCTGGAGAATCTTCAGGAAAGAGCAGCCGCATTCACATCTGATCTTCAGGCCAGGACCGAAGAATACAGACAGTTCTATCTCAGGAACTTCCTGATAGCTGACGGCGAGAAGCTCAAGCGCCCGAAATATGCCGGTTTCCTTTATAACTTTATGAAGTACACGGCGCTTCCGGGTATCAAGACGCTTATGCAGACTAAGATCACATACGGCGGTGATCTTGCGCGCGGCACAAGATATATGGATAAGGGAATGATAATTGTTGCCAACCATTCATGGTGGATCGACTCGGCACTTCTGTACTATGTGTTCTGGCGTGTTTACTGCAGGAGCCTTGCTGCAAAGGACGTCGCAGAGGTCAATAAGTCATGGGGATTTTTCGAGAAGGCAATGGGATGCGTATTGCTAGACAGATCAGGCTTTGACTGGAATTCTCTGAAGACCATGATGGAGGGCCTTAAGAATCACGAGCCGTTCATCATTTTCCCTGAGGGACATATGAATTACGATGATGAGTTCCTTGAATTCATGAAGGGTCCTGCGATGCTTTCGATCTATACGCACCGTCCTGTCGTGCCCGTTTATATCCATACTTCATATAAGATGTTTAAGCCCACGAGATTCGTTATCGGAGACCCGATAGAATTTGACAAAGCAGGGCTTGTAACAGATAATGAGTCGTACGATAAAGCCAATGAAATGATGCGTGAAGCGCTTTATTCGCTGAAGCGTCAGGCTATATCGGAGACCAAGCCTCAGATGAACAGCTACATAAAATCGGTAAGAGCTCAGATGAAGAAGAATCTTGCCGAGATAAGCAGCGAGATCGAAGAGGCAAGGAAACAGAAAGCCGGTGGGAAATAGGATTATGGAGATGATTCCGGAATTATATTCCGTTATCTGTGATACTTATAAGACTATGGATAGGACGTTTGATGTCCCGTTAGATGAATTTACCGAAGACTCCGAACTTCGAGATCTCGGTATAGACAGACAGTCTTTCAGGGTCATCCTTATGAATATTGAATCACGAATGAATATAACATTGCCCGTTTACGACTACAGCGATGTGTCAGATGTGGGTGATGTTATTACAATGATTAAGTCTTCAAAATAATTAATTATATAAGGAGAGTAAAGAAAATGGCTGATTATGTAATTCTCACAGACAGCTCAACAGACCTTACCAAGGATTTGAGAGAAAGATTTGGTATCGACGATTATCTTCCGGGTAATATCACATTCCCGGACGGACACAACGAAGATTCCACACTTGACTGGGAGAGCATCTCACCTCAGGATTTCTACACATCAATGTCAAAGGATTCCATGTATTCAACAGGTATCAAAGGTCTTGAAGTACAGGAAGCTTTCTTTGAGAAGTATCTTAAGCAGGGCAAGGATATCCTCAATATCTCATTGTCTCACGCACTCTCCAATACATATGACTGCTGCCGCAAGGCTGCTTCAAATCTTCAGGAGAAGTATCCTGACAGAAAGATCATCGTTGTTGACTCACTCCGTTATTCAGGCGGTGACGGACTTCTCTGCTCACTTGCAGGTGACATGAAGAAGGCAGGCAAGTCAATTGATGAAGTAGCACAGTGGCTCGAAGAGAATAAGCACAGATGCCACCAGACAGGTACTGTTGATGACCTTAAGTTCCTTGCAAAGATGGGCCGTTGCTCCAACGTATCCGCATTCATGGGATCTCTTATCAACATCAAGCCTATCGCTGAATTCAACCGTGACGGTATGAACCAGATCATCACAAAGGTTACAGGTTACAAGAAGCTCTATACTGCAATGATCGAGTATATGAAGGCTACAATCGAACCCAACCCTAAGAGAATCTTCGTATCTCACACATTCCGTAAGGCTCAGTGGCTCCAGGTCCAGGAACTCATCCGTGAGGAATTCCACCCCGAGGAGATCATCCCTACAACAGTTTGTATGGCTAACGGATCTTCCATCGGCCCCGGCATGGTAGTTGCTTTCTACATGGGTAAGGAGATCTCCGAAGGCCTCGTAGAAGAGACCAAGATCTTAGAGGACATCAAGGCCAAGTTATAATGAATAACGCAGCTTTTAATCCGGTCCTTCTTATCATCGTTATTGCTCTGCTCGTCATTTTAGTCGGCGGCTCGGTCTTTATGTGGTTCTTCCTCAAAAAGATCGCTTTGAAGCAATATACCAATATGTTTATCCGCGAGTCCAAGGACAAGTGGGCAAGAGGGAACAGCGCACCCGAGAATGCCGAGCATACGGTCATGTTCGATACGGGTATGAAGTGGGGAAATGAGAACGCTTCATACATGAAAGAGATCGAGATGACATCTTTTGACGGCCTCAAGATGAAGGGTGAATACTTTGATTTCGGCTATGACAAAGCTTGTCTCATAATGGCAGGCCGTGCTGAGACTTGCAAGTACTGCTATTATTTTGCCGATCTCTATCAGAAGAATAATTACAACATTATTGTTGTAGATCCCCGTGCTGCCGGCCTTTCCGAAGGCCGGTACACTGGCGCGGGTATGCTTGAAGGTAAAGATGTCGCTTCGTGGCTCAATGTTGTCCATGAACAATTCGGCATCGATCACTTCATTATCCACGGCATCTGCATTGGTTCCGTTGCCGCTATCTATGTGGCTTCAGAGCACAATCCTTATGTTGATGCCATTGTCCTTGAAGGACCATTTATCTCGTTTTATAACGTTTTGTGCCAGAGAACAAAGAATCTCGGCAAGCCTACTTTCCCTGTTTGTCTTCAGATGGGACTTCTGTTCAAGAAGTTTGCAGGCATAAACATCTTCAAGAACACGCCTATCAAGGCAATCAGAAATGTTGAAGTCCCCCAGCTCATGATCTGCGGAAGACAGGATGTGTCATCACTTCCCAAGTATTTCAACAGGATCAATGATGCAAGCGGCTCTAAGAGAAAGCAGATGGTATGGTTCGATGAGGGTGCTCACTCACACTTAAGGATCAGAAATCTTGAAGCTTACGATAAGGCTGTAACTGACTTCATCAATTACAAGGGATAACAATTTAAGTTTATATATAATTAGAGGAAGAGAAGTAGTTAGACATGGAATTATCTGTATTGAAAAAGATGCTCATCGGCGGAGCAAAGAAGATACTTGATAATAAGCAGAAGTTAAATGATATGAATGTTTTCCCGATACCGGATGGTGATACGGGAACAAATATGGATAAGACCATGGCTGGTGTCCTCAAAGGCCTTATGGAGATCGGTGACAGGGATCTTGAATCTTCCGATTTCGACAGCCTTTATACCGGAGCCCTTATGAATTCACAGGGCAACTCCGGAGTCATTCTTTCTCAGTGGCTCAAAGGATTCCTCAGGGCATTTAAGGATTTTGACGAAGTCAATGCAGGTACTCTTTATGCAGGTTTTCTTGCAGGAACCGAGAGCGCATATAATGCAGTTGCCGAACCCGTTGAAGGAACCTTCCTTACAGTCTGCCGTGAGGCACAGGAAAATGCCGAAGATAACCTTGATGAAGATACTACTGCAGAGCAGTTCATGAAGGATATCGTAGAAGGTGCCACAGAATCTTTAAAGCACACACCTGAACTTCTCCCCGTATTGAAGGAATATAACGTTTTGGACTCGGGTGCCATGGGCTTTGTATGCCTTGTGACCGGTATGCTTGAAGCTCTTGATGAGTCTTTCGACATCGATCTTTCTGAATTTGAATCAGTAGCAGTTGTTAAGCCCGGAGCATCTTCTGTCAGCATGGGCGGTGAAGGCCTTGCGGAATTCGGTTACTGCACTGAGATGATCATCCAGTTAAATGATGATAAGGAAGATTCCTTTAATGAGTCTCTTGTCACATCGGATATGAGAGATTTCGGTAATTCTCTTGTTCTGGTCAAGGACGGCAAACAGGTCAAGATCCATATCCATACATTAAAGCCTGAGTCTGTAATGGCATATTTCCATAAGTTCGGCGAGTTCATCAAACTCAAGATCGAGAACATGACTGTTCAGCATCATGAGACTGTATTTGCAAATAAGCAGGAGTTTGCGATAGTTGCAGTAGCTGACGGTGACGGATTCGAGAAGCTCTTCAAAGAGTTGGGCGTATCTGATGTCGTAAAGGGCGGTCAGTCCAACAATGTATCAGTGCTTAGCCTTTCAGAGGCATGCAACAACACAGGCGCTAAGGATATAATCATCCTTCCGAATAATAAGAACATAATAATGACAGCAGAGAAGGTAAGGGAAGTCATGAAGGAATGTGTTATCCACATCGTTCCTACAAAGTCCATGGCTGAAGGTTATCTTGTTTTATCGGATACTGATCTTAACTCTTCATGTGAAGATGTTGAGAACAGTATGAACAAGGCGCTTGAAGGTGTTCACACCGGCCTTATTGCCAAGGCTGACAAGAGAGGCACATATAATGGCATCTTTGTAGATCTTGGAGATTATATCGGTGTTCTTGATGACGATATCATCACCTGCGCTTCGTCAGACCTTAAGGAGTGCCTCAAAAAGTTCATTCCCACAGTTCCCGATGCCGGTAGTTTTAAGTCTGTTCTGATTTTTACGGGCAGTGAAGAGGACAAGGCTATATCTGACGGCTTGAATGACTATATCAGGACAAATTGTCCTTCGGCAGAAATTTTCTCTTGCGTAGGCGGACAAAAAATATATAATTACGTTATTGCGTTTGCTTAAACGTTAATTCTATTTGTTAGGAAGTTAAGATGGAGAAGATAAGCAGAAAGCTCCTTGGAGTTAATAATTCTGACAGCGTCATCTTTGACGTGTCTTCTTCTGTGCTTCTTAGCCTCCGACTTACACTAGGCTGCTAAGCAGCCATATTTTATTGTCCGGCTTTTCGCGTATGCCAAAAATCACGCGGTAATTTTACAAAACCCATTCTAACCTATATAATTTATCGGTTATCTGATTTATAAGAGGAAATAGTTATGTTAACTTGCTTTTCAACACTCGCATGCCCTGATTTCTCATGGCAGGACATTTACTCAATGGCCAAGGACTTCAATTTCAACGGAATTGAGATCAGAGGTCTCGGTCAGGACATATTCTCTGTAAAGGCTCCGCCTTTTACTGATGCCAATCTCCCCAAGACAGTTGCTAAACTCAAGGAACTGAAACTTACTATCCCTTGTCTTTCATCAGGCGAGCCTGTCAATGACCTCGCCACAAAGGATAAGGCTATTGCCGAGATCCGTGCATATATCGACCTTGCCAATAAGCTCGGAACATCTTTCATACGTGTGTTGGGTGACAGGAATCCCGCACCTGAGAAGGTGATAGACGATGAAGTCGTAATCAGCATAATGAAGGAACTCGTTCCTTACGCTGAAGAGAAGAACGTTACACTCCTCCTTGAGACAAACGGTGTTTATGCCGATACAAAGAGACTTAAGAAAGTCCTTGATGCTATCGGATCCAGAAAGGCAGCTGCTCTCTGGGATATGCATCACCCGTACAGGTTCATGGGTGAATCCCCTGTTGAGACAGTCAACAATCTCGGTGAATATATTAAGCACGTTCACGTTAAGGACTCCGTCATGTCTGACGGCAAGGTATCCTATAAGCTCATGGGTATGGGAGATATGCCTTTGAAGGAGATGTTCGATGCTCTTCAGTCCATTGATTACATCGGATATATCTCACTCGAGTGGGTTTACAGATGGTCCAAAGACCTTGATTCTGCAGGTATCGTAATCCCTCAGTTCGCAAATTACATGGAGTCTTACCGTCCCAAGCAGAAGTTCGAACTCCAGATAGACAAGAGGGGAACAGGTTATTATCCCTGGCCCAAAGAGACTCTGATCGACCTTACATTCCCGGATGTATTGGATAAGATCTGCGAGCTCTTCCCGAATCAGTATGCATTCAGATATACAGAACTCGACTATACAAGAACTTACCCTGAATTCAGAAATGACGTTGATAACCTTGCACGTGCATTCCTCGCAATGGGTTGCAAGAAGGGTGATCACATCGCGATCTGGGCAACCAATGTACCTCAGTGGTATCTCACTTTCTGGGCAGCAACCAAGATAGGATGCGTACTCGTAACCGTCAATACTGCATATAAGATCCACGAGATCGAATATCTCCTGAGACAGTCAGATACATGCACTCTTGTCATGATCGACAAGTATAAGGATTCCGATTATATCCAGATAATCAATGAGATCTGTCCTGAACTCAAGGATTCCGAGCCCGGTAAGCTTGAAGCAGCAAGACTTCCTGTATTGAAGAATGTCATTACATGTGAGTCCAAGGTACCCGGATGCTTCCACTGGGATGATCTCCCGGCTCTTGCCGAGACAGTCAAGTACAGCGATGTCGAGAAGATCCGCCGTACTATCGACAAGAATGATGTATGCAACATGCAGTATACATCAGGCACCACAGGTTTCCCTAAGGGCGTTATGCTTACTCACTACAATGTAGTAAACAACGGTAAGGCGATCGGTGACTGCATGGATCTGTCTTCTTTCGACAGAATGATGATCCAGGTTCCTATGTTCCACTGCTTCGGCATGGTACTTGCAATGACTGCATCCGTAACTCACGCAGTTACAATGTCACCGATCACTGCATTCTCACCCAGAAAGGGCTTGAACTGCATCAACCAGGAGAAGATCACATGCTTCCACGGCGTTCCTACGATGTTCATAGCTATGCTTGGTCACGAGAATTTCCCGAAGACTGATTTCTCCCACATGAGAACAGGCATCATGGCAGGATCACCTTGTCCGATCAAGACAATGGAAGAAGTTATCGAGAAGATGCATATGCCTGAGATCGTAATCACATATGGTCAGACAGAAGCATCTCCTGCCACAACGATGAGCAAGACAACAGATACTATCGAGCAGAGAGTAAATACTGTCGGACCTTCTCTCTTCGGTGTTGAGACCAAGATCGTTGATCCTGAGACAGGTGAGGAGCTTCCTGATGGTGTACCGGGTGAGTTCTGCGCACGCGGATACAACATCATGAAGGGTTACTACAAAATGCCTGAGGCAACAGCTGCCGCTATCGATGAGGACGGCTGGCTCCATTCGGGAGACCTGGCCCTCAGAAGACCAGAGGACGGATATTATAAGATCACCGGACGTATCAAGGACATGATCATCAGAGGCGGTGAGAACATCTATCCCAAGGAGATAGAAGACTTTCTCTATACTCATCCCAAGATCTCTGATGTACAGGTTATCGGTGTTCCTGATGCCGACTACGGTGAAGAGATCCTCGCTGCTGTTATCTTAAAGCCCGGTGAAGAGTCTTCCGAAGAAGAGATCAAGGAATATGTCATGTCTCATATGGCTAAGCACAAGGTTCCGAGATATGTTGACTTTGTTGACAGTTTCCCGATGAATGCCGCAGGCAAGATCCTCAAGTACAAGATGAGACAGGAAGCAGTCGAGAGACACAACCTCGAGAGCGCTAACAAGATCGTTACTGCATAATAACTGGTAATTTAAATTGATAAGGCTGTCTGAATCCTTTCAGGCAGCCTTTTTGTTTTCTCTGATTTCTAAATTATTAAATTTTCTATATAATTACTTTTATGGGTGAGATTCAGGAAAACACAGTTCATAATTCAGGTATTCACCAGGGTTTAATCGGAAAACTTTTCGGTAAGCCTTTGTTTTTGGCATTCACATTAAATCTTTTGGCACTTCTTATTTGTGTCTTATGCTTCAGGTTAAGATATGAAGTGTCAGATGACTTTATGATCGATGCAGTCTTATCAGGTGCTTTCGGAAACGGTTATGATCCTTACCTTTTCTGGGGCAATCCTATACTGGGTTATTTCCTTGTTTTGCTTTACAGCCTAATTCCCAAGATCAGCTTTTACTTTATTTTGCTGATGACATTGGGATTTGTATCTTCAACCGCTGTTACGTATATTTTGTTTAAGAAAAAGATCAATGCTGTTACTGTCTGTATGGCTGTACTGTTTCTTGTATTCTATTCAGATGATTTATATGTATTGCTTCAATTTACCAAGATATCCGCTGCAGCCGGTATAGCAGGAGGACTTCTGATCTTATACGGACTCTGGGATGCAAAAGAACATAAGATCTGTTACATAATTACCGGAACCGTAATTGCCATATTTGGATCTATGATCCGTTTTTCAACGGTTTACATCTACGGAGCTTTCCTTGTTGTTGCATTTGTAATTCATGCTTATACCAAAGCGGCTGAGACAAGGACTTCAAAAGAGATGCCGTTGTTCACGAAAGACATTATTATGAACACGCTGTCAAAACTGGTTGTTTGTCTGGCATTGGTAGCTGTGATATTCGGTGTTGAAAAGGTGGGAGGTTATATCAGGAACAGCAGTCCGGATTATCGTGAGTTTTCGGAATTCGGAGTTCTCAGATCAAGTGTTACTGATGTAATTACGCCTCCGTATGAAGTTTTAGAGGAAGATTATCAAAGACTGGGCTATGATGCTTTGGATTATGTGATGATCAATTCCTGGCAGTTTGTTGACCGTGATGTATATCCGGATGATAAACTCAGTGAAGTGGCTTCGATCCAGGCATACTATGTAAACGATCAGATACATACTTTTGATTTCGTTATTAATGTCTTTCTGAACAGTGGCATTCTTGATTATCCGGTTGCGGTCGCACTTTATCTTATGGCTGTTTTATCTGTACTTCTGGGGAAGAACAGGATCTCTCCTTTTGTGCTGATATTGACTGCGTTCGCTTTTTTTGTTTTCTTCATTTATACGGGAAGGATGGTGTACCGGGTTGAATGGGGTGTTTATTATTGTGCGATAACATGCCTGATGTCTATATTCTCATTTAACGATAAAAACTTATTTGAACAGAAGAAAATTAAAGCATTGGGAAAAGAATGCAGTATTTCTACCATTTCTTCTGTAACGGTTATTCTTATCTTATCGGTAATCCGGATTTTTTATACTATTCCAAGCGGTTTTTACAGAGATCTGGATGATGAAACATATCAGCAGCTTTTTGATAATACGATGGACTTTTCAGGTGCGTATCTTCCTCAAAAACTTAAGCTTTTATCGTCTTTCAGGACGCCTCATCCTGATCTTATCTCTAAGCTCGAAAATGATGATGAACATTATTATTATGTTGATTTCTCGACAGCGATTCAGGTGTTCTATTATGATTACGATCCGTGGGTCAGACCTGAGCAGGGGCTTTTCAAAGATGATTATGCATATTTCGGAAGTGTGGCGATGCATCATCCGGGAGAGATGTATGCTCTTGCAGCAAATGGCGCGGATCCGTCCAATCCGTACAGATCTCTGACTGATGAGAATATCCTGTTAGTGGATAATAACCTTATGGACTATAAGCTTGAGTATGTCCGCAAATACTATTGTCCTGATGCCGAGATGGTGTTTGTTGAGGAAATCAACGGATATAAGATATGGAAGATCTACGACCCATCAGAATACGATCCTTCAGTATTGCTCGCCGGCAATTGAGTTAATAATTGAAGCTCTCGTTTGGGAACATCAGTGAGAAAATGCCTTTCTTCGAAGATTCCCATATAATATCGGCGATCTCTTCAGGTGTTTCCCTCATTCCATTGAGGATCCATGATCTGATCACTGCATTGCAGCCGGCATTGCAGTAAGTGCAGAGGAGCAATTCCTTATTTGTAAAATCGTCCTCGTGTTTTGACAATGAGAAACTGGCTTTCTTTGAAGCAATCGCAAAAATATCATTAAAGAGATCAAGATCGCAGTTAGGGGAGATGAGAATATTCAAAAAGTGAGGGTGATACTTCAGGACATTGAATATCTCAATAAGGTTCTCTTTGCTGTGAGTTGTACTTACATCAGTTATATCATTCAGTTCATCCAGAACGATCTGCTTATGCTCGTCAAGGAATTCAATAATGTTGTTATAGTGATAGTAGAATGTGTTCCTGTTGATATCAGCTTCAGTACAAAGCTCGGTAATAGTAATGCCTGAAAGCTTCTTAGTCTGGATAAGTCTTTCCAGTGCTTCAAGCAATGCTGTTTGTGTTCTGACAACTCTGATATCTCTGGATCTTTTCATTTTTGAAAACCTGAACTATTCAAAATTTGTATTTTTAATATACCACTTTGTATCGGTCAGAAATTCAAATTCGCAAAAAATTTATACAAATGTAAAAACTCCCGAAGTTTGTGACTTCGGGAGCTTTATAGTCGGTTTTAAACTTATAACGGAAGTATTAGAGCTTAGGACCAGCTGCAACGAGAGCCTTACCTGCCTCGTTTGTCTCATACTTCTTGAAGTTCTTGATGAATCTGCCAGCGAGATCCTGAGCCTTTGTATCCCACTCAGCTGCATCAGCATATGTATCACGGGGATCAAGGATCTCTGTGGATACGCCGGGAAGCTCTGTAGGTACTTCGAAATCGAAGTAAGGGATCTTCTTTGTAGGAGCGTCATTGATAGAACCGTTGAGGATTGCATCGATGATTCCACGTGTATCAGGGATGGAGATTCTCTTGCCTGTGCCGTTCCAACCTGTGTTAACGAGGTAAGCCTTTGCACCGGACTTCTGCATCTTCTTTACGAGCTCTTCAGCATACTTTGTAGGGTGGAGCTCAAGGAATGCCTGACCGAAGCAAGCGGAGAATGTAGGTGTAGGCTCTGTAATTCCACGCTCTGTACCAGCAAGCTTAGCTGTAAAGCCTGAGAGGAAGTAGTACTGTGTCTGCTCAGGTGTGAGGATGGAAACAGGAGGGAGTACGCCGAAAGCGTCTGCAGAAAGGAAGATTACGTTGTCTGCAGCCGGGCCGGAAGAGATCTTGTTAACGTTCTTAGCGATCTTCTCGATGTGGTCGATCGGGTAAGAAACACGTGTGTTCTCTGTAACGGACTTATCAGCGAAGTCGATCTTGCCGTTTTCATCAACTGTAACGTTCTCAAGAAGAGCATTTCTCTTGATAGCGCCATAGATGTCAGGCTCATTCTCCTTGGAGAGGTTGATAACCTTAGCATAGCAGCCGCCCTCAAGGTTGAATACACCCTCGTCATCCCAGCCGTGCTCGTCATCACCGATGAGGAGTCTCTTAGGATCTGTGGAAAGTGTTGTCTTACCTGTACCGGAAAGACCGAAGAAGATTGCTGTGTGCTTACCTTCCATGTCTGTGTTAGCAGAGCAGTGCATTGAAGCGATGCCCTGGAGAGGGAGGAAGTAGTTCTGCATTGAGAAGAGACCCTTCTTCATCTCACCGCCGTACCAAGTGTTGAGGATAACCTGCTCCTTGGATGTAACGTTGAAGAGAACAGCTGTCTCAGAGTTGAGTCCGAGCTCTGCATAATTCTCAACCTTAGCCTTGGAAGCATTGTAAACGATGAAGTCAGGCTCGAAGTTAGCTTCTTCCTCAGCTGTAGGAACGATGAACATGTTCTTTACGAAGTGAGCCTGCCAAGCAACTTCCATGATGAAACGGACTGCAAGTCTTGTTTCCTTGTTAGCGCCGCAGAAACCATCTACAACATAAAGCTTCTTGCCGGAGAGCTCATCGATAGCGAGCTTCTTGCAAGCTGCCCAAGCTTCCTGAGAAGCAGGGTGGTTGTCGTTCTTGTACTCATCTGTTGTCCACCAAACTGTGTCCTTGGATGTGTCATCCATAACGATGAACTTATCTTTAGGAGAACGACCTGTATAAATACCAGTCATAACATTAACGGCACCGAGCTCTGTGAGCTGACCCTTGTCATAACCCTCGAGAGAAGGATCCATCTCTTCTTCGAAAAGCTTCTCGTAAGAAGGGTTGTATACGATCTCTTTTACGTCTTTAATGCCGTACTTTGTCAAATCGATGTTTGCCATAATCGGTAACCTCTTTCCTTAAAATTTAACATTGTAATTATAACCCTTGCTCCGGCTATTTGTATTTAGATTTTTTTGTGTTTTGGGTGAGTTTTGTAAGAGAAATGACCATTAAGACGATTTTTCAATGACTTATGACAGTAATGATTTTCACTTTTGAAAAGGCACTGATCTTTGAATGAAAAAGTCTGTATATTTGTTATAATTGTCGCGATTAAACAATAGGGGTGTTTCTATGTCAAAGTCAGGAAAAAAGGTATCAGGCAAGAAGGTTCTCAAGATCGTTCTGATCTCATTGGCCGTATTTATCGTGCTCAATCTGCTGGGCGCGGCTATCGGCACATCAACTTCAATTACTCATCCCAAAAGGGCTTCTTATGATGAAGTAGCCCGTGAAATGAAGGAAAACGGCGTTTACGGCAATTTCGATTCATATGATAAAGAAGATTATATTGTTAAGGGCATGGACGGCTATGAGCTTCACTGTGCTAAAATCTCTACTCCTGAGACAACAGGAACGGGTAAGTATCTGATCTACTCTCACGGCCATCAGTCAAACATGTATTCAGCTTCGAAGTACTGCGATTCCTATATTGCTCTCGGTTTTACCTGTATTATCTACGATCAGAGAGGTCATGGTGCCAATGAAAAGGCCATCTGCTCGATGGGCGGATTTGAGGCTCAGGATCTTAATTATCTCATTAAAGACACTTATACCCGCTATGGTGATGTTGATATACTTGGCCTTCAGGGCGAGTCCATGGGCACATCAACATCTCTTAATGTCCTGAAATATACTGATAAAGTTGATTTTGTTGTAGCCGACTGCGGTTTTGAGAGTCTGAAGTTTATGGTCCACGACATGTACAACGACATGTATCTTTACCCGTTCGGTACCTGTGCCGATATCGGCTTTAAGCTCCTTTACGGCATAGATGTTGCTGAAGTAAGCGGTATAGATGCCCTTAAGGGAAAGGGTGTTCCTATCCTTTTTATCCATGGTGCCGATGATGACTGGATCGATGTCCAGAATAGTGAAGACATGTATGCGGAAGCCCAAAAGTACGGTTATACCGAGCTCTGGCTTGTTCCCGGTGCAAAGCATGCGAGATCAAGACAAGTTGCGGGAGAAGCAGAATACCGAAGCCACATTGAGTCGTTCCTTGAGAGCGCCGGTGTCATTGAAGTGAATGTAATTGAAGAAGCGGCTTAAGTTTGTTTACATAAGCAGCGTATAAATTGACAAAGAAATAATGCTTTAATATAATTACTTCGCTATGGGGTTGTGGCGGAATGGCAGACGCAGCAGACTCAAAATCTGCCGACCATAAATCGTGTGGGTTCAAGTCCCACCAGCCCCACCAAGACCCGTAAACATTGTGTTTGCGGGTTTTATTTTTATCAGTTTGAATTTTGGGGATAATTAATTATTTTCTCCCTAAAATCGAACCGGTAGTACGATTTCGGGAAAACGGTTATTATATTTGAAATCCCTAAAATCGAACCGGCAGTAAGATTTTAGGAATTGCATAGAGGTTTAAATTGCAGGTCGTAATTGAGAAAGTCAATTCAAAAGATGAGGAGCAGGCCGTCATTAAGGCGGTCGAGATCACTGATGAAATCTCCGGTGCTGTAGAGCTTTTGGAAGGCGACTCAAAGGGGTTTGCAGTAAGCCGCGACGGGAAGACATATATCATTAAAGCTTCTGCTGTTTACTACATCGAATCGGTCGATAAAAAGTCTTTCGTCTATACAAAGCAGGGCTGTTATGACTGCAAATACAGGCTTTATGAGCTTGAAGTCATGCTCGGCGGATACTTTATGAGATGCTCTAAGTCCATGATCATTAATTTAAAGAAAGTCCGTAATGTTAAATCCCAGATCAGCGGAAGAATAGATGCGACTCTCCTTAACGATGAGGTTGTGGTCATTTCGCGTGGGTATGTGAAGGAAGTTAAGAGGAGGCTCGGAATCTGATGAATAAATTGAAGCTCTGGCTTGAACAGACTATGATGATCTCTTTCGCAATCCTTGTCGGCATACTTATAGAGGGTTTAGTCTATGCCTTTACCGGCGATCCGCTTTCCTCATTCAGCATGTCATGGCTGCAGCTTCTGTCGATCGTGATTACCGGCGCGGTCTGTTCGATTCCGACTCTTTTCTGGCTTACAGATGACCTGCCCAGGAACAAGTTCATATTAAGAATCATCATTCACTGTATCGGACTTTATGCCGTTGTTGCGCTGCTCGGTTTTGTTTTCAAGTGGTTTGAGCATCTGGACGGCTTTATATTCATGACTGTTATTTATTTCTTGGTCTATATTTTCGTATGGCTCGTTACTCTGTGGTTCCATAAGCGCGACGACAACCGGATCAATAAAGCTTTGGACGATATCAGAGACGACGAATGATCAATGGTACTGTTGTGTATTTAAGCTATAACATGCACTTTTCCGCAACTTGGTAATGCTTTTTGGCATCTTGGTAGAGTAAGCCTTTTCGGGCCGCAAACAGTGGGGTATTGTGGGCTCGTAAGGAGGAATTGACATGAAGATTATAGAAGTCAAAAACTTAACTAAGATGTACAGGAAGTTCAAAGCAGTCGACGGTATCTCGTTCGATGTTGAAGAAGGAGAGATGTTCGCGTTTTTGGGCGAGAATGGTGCAGGCAAGTCAACAACGATCAACATGCTGACAACGATTCTCGAGAAAACAGAGGGCGAGGCTTATATTTGCGGTCACGCGCTCGGCAAAGAAGATGACGAGATCCGCAAGGTTAACGGAATCGTTTTCCAGAATTCGGTACTGGATAAGATGCTGAGCGTTAAGGATAACCTGCTCACAAGAGGTTCTTACTACGGATTATCAAGGAAAGAAGTTGAGAAAAGTCTTGAACCTTTCTCTGAGAGATTCGAGATGAAGGATATCTGGAACCGCCGTTATGACAAGCTCTCGGGCGGACAGAGAAGAAGAGTCGATATCATGAGAGCGTTGATCAATAACCCGAAGATACTATTCCTTGATGAGCCGACTACAGGCCTTGATCCTAAGTCCAGAAAACTTGTATGGGATTACATTGATTTCCTTAGAAAAGAACACGGAATGACTATATTCCTTACCACGCATTATATGGAAGAGACAAGGGATGCTGATCACGTTGTGATCCTTGATAAAGGCAGGATAGTCTCAAGCGGCACACCGGCCGAACTCAAGTCAAGATACGCTCATTCAAAGCTTATCTGGTATACGCCAAGAAGTGAAAAGGCGGAAGAACTTGCAAAACAGATAAGTGAGACATGTGTTTATGACGTTGATCACTACAACATCAGTACTGATAAGAACGTTACGGAATTTGTTTTCGAGCACCGGGATCAGATAACGGATTACGAATATATCAAAGGTTCAATGGACGACGTGTTCCTGAATCTTACGGGAAAGGAGCTTGCATCATGAAAGACTTTATGGGTTTTACAAGAAGAAATCTTCTTATCTATTTTAAGGACAAGTTGGCGATCCTTTTCTCGCTTCTCACATCGATAATAGTATTCGTACTTTACCTGCTGTTCCTCAAAGGCACATTCGTTGAAGCAATGAAGGGGACGATGAGAGGACTTGAGAATATTGTAAACAGCGGCGATATCGATATGTTTGTAAACGGCATCCTTTTATCAGGTATCCTGGGCTCAGCTTTGATAACAGTACCTTATACATGCCTTCAGACGATCGTAAAAGACAGGGAAGCCGGAGTGGACAGCGATATCTGTGCCACCCCTTTGAAGAGATGGAAGATCATACTCTCATATTTTACATCTTCATCGATCTGCTCATTCATAATGACATCACTGATACTTACAGTCGGTCTTGTTGTTCTGTCATTCATGGGCGATATCCATCTCGGAATAGCATCATTGTTATCGGCTTACGGACTGATGCTGTTAGGTTCAGTATCTTCAACGGCGTTGTTCATGCTGATCTTGCTGTTCTTCAAATCAACTGCTACAAGCACGGCTTTCTTCGGAATACTTTCAGCTGCTGCGGGATTTGTTATCGGAGCTTATATTCCTTTGTCACAGTTCTCGGACGGCGTAAGATCATTCTGCAACATTTTTCCGGCAAGTCATATAACATCACTTATCAGAAAAATACTCCTGAGCGGAATTGCTGAAAAGATCGATTCATCGATTGGCGGACTTGATAACGGAGCATTCATTGAAGCAATTAAAGATACATTCAGCTTTAATGCGAGTGCTTTTGGCTCAAACTTCAGCGGTTTTCAGTCTGTTATATACGTAAGCATTTTCGCGCTTGTCTGCATTGCCGGAATGGTAATTGCTTATAACAGGACTTATAAAAGACGCTGATATCAGCCGACTTCGTAGAAATTGAAAACAAAATCACTTGTTTTGGCACATTTCTTAATGCTGAAAGTGCCTGAACTGTACTGAAGAGCCTGATTGCCGGCTGCGCCTACATTTATGATGTACCAGCCGCCTTCGGCTTCTTCCATTCTCCAGAACTGGTAGTTATCCTCAACGGGCTTATCTGTAAGTATCAGTTCACCCTGTGATGTTGCTGACAGGAATCTTCCCTGAGCATCACGGAGAGTGAAATTCTGTCTTTCATCGTAGAAAACAGTGAACTGCAATGCCTCGGGCGGAATATTGCCGTAAAGATTGTTCTCGTCGGAATCAATGGTAATGCCGATAAATCCTTTATTCATGGCATTTGCGGTGATCGTTCCTCCGAAAGCTTCGTTATATACGATATAGTTCTTTTTCTCTTCAGGAACCTTTCGGTAGATGGCAGATGCATCTCCGGTAATCTGAGCTGATGAAGAAACTGAAGGTTCATTAGTTGTTTCACTTGTTGTGGCTGTTGTTTCTGAAGTTGCAGTTGTTGTGGCTTCAGTAGTTGTTTCAGAAGTTGTCTCCGATGTTGTTTCAGAAGTTACGGCAGTTGTTTCAGAAGGTGAAGTAGTTTCGGATACGGTGCTTTCAGAAGAAGTTCCGCTAGTCTCAGTAGCAGCTTCAAAAACATTGGTGATATCCGAGAATTCAGCCGGTTTTGCTGTACATGAAATCAAGGTTAAAGAGAATAAAACACAAGTCAAAAGGGACGTGAATCTAATATGTCTGCGCATTTTATTATCCTCCTGATGTCAGTCTCATTATATCTGACAGGCTTTGATTCTAACATTACTCATTTAAGTTACCAATTATCAAAACAACTTGATGTATAATTTATATAATTAAAATAATCGAAAGCCATTCGGAGAGAATTATTAATGACCTGGATTATCGTATTTATTGCCATAACCCTTTTCTTCGGTTTTTCATTTGCGATATTCTGCTGGCGTAATCTCAAGAGATCATTAAAACCGCATACGACCAGTCTCGAAAAAGAGATCGAATGGAATAAATCAAGAGATCTGTGGGGTAATTTTGACACATATGACAAAAATGAATATTTGATCGAAGGTAAAGACGGCTACATCCTTCATGCAATGTCCGTTGATAGTAAAGCAGTAAGGGGAACCGGAAGGTATGTGATAATCTGCCACGGTCATACATCCAACCGTTATGGTGCTGTCAAATATGTTGATTCGTACATAAAACTCGGATTTACATGCATCATATACGATGCGAGATCTCACGGACTAAATAAGCCCGACATCTGCACATTGGGCAATATCGAATCTGAAGATCTTAAATATGTTATTGAAGATAGCAGAAGCAGATTCAGTGACATAAAAACACTCGGACTTCACGGTGAATCTATGGGAAGCTCGACTGCATTATCTGTAGTAAGATTCAAACCGGATATCGATTTTATTGTCTCTGACTGCGGTTTTGTACGATGCTTCGATATAATGCGTGATGGTTACAGCAATCTTCATATGGCTTTTGTGGCTGAACCGATAAACTGGGTAGGGAAGATCCTTTATCATATTGATATGAAGGCGACAAATGCACTGAAATGCCTTGAGTACAATACTTATCCAATCCTTTTTATTCATGGCTCCGGCGACAGGCTTGTAAGGCCCTATCACAGTGAGAAACTTAATGAGGCTGCCTGTAAAAACGGTGCATACACCGAACTGATCTTTGTGGAAGGTGCCGGTCATGCATCAAGCAGGTATGTCGCCGGATTTGAGACATATACCGGTTATATTGAACATTTTCTCGATAAAATCAGTATTTAATTCAAATTGGGAAAAATCAATTTATTGTTTGAACATATATTGTAAAATTCTCTAACTTATTAAAAGGAGATCATTATAAAGAGATTTATGGGTAAGGCATTGTATTTACCACAATTTCAATATTGCTTTTAGACCACATAAAATATAAAATTCTTACAGCAAAACTTTAAACGGTCCGGCGAGGCCGTAAGTGGCTGTTAATATACTTGTATTTACGGATTCCTTTCTGCCGGACGGGCTTTACATAGCCATATTCTTAGCGGAAGGAGTTTTTTTATGGTTTTAATTCCCGGTCATGAACTGATGGATGAAGCAGCGATCTCCCGTGCGCTTATCAGGATCTCCCATGAGATAGTTGAGCATAACGATGGTCTTGAGAACGTAGCTATCATCGGAATCCAGAAAAGAGGCGTGCCTCTTGCAATGAGACTTCGTTCTCTCCTTGAGGAGATAGAAGGCGTGAAGGTACCGATGGGTATCCTCGACATCACTTTCTACAGAGACGACCTCTCTATGCTCTCTGCTCACCCTGTCGTAAACGGCACGGACATTCCCTTTGATGTAAATGATAAGAAGATTATTTTAGTAGACGATGTTCTCTTTACCGGCAGAACGACAAGGGCTGCCATAGAGAATATTTTCGATATGGGAAGACCTGCAAACATCCAGCTTGCGATCCTGATCGACAGAGGACACAGACAGCTGCCGTTCAGAGCTGATTATGTAGGAAAGAATGTGCCTACCGCAATTACCGAGCACATTGACGTTGAAGTCAAAGAAGTTGATGGTCAGGATCGCGTAATACTGCTTAAGGAGGAAGAAGGATAATGGGACTTAAGAGCAAAGATCTCCTCGGTATGAAGCAACTTACCGCAGATGAGATCATGGAGATCTTAGATACAGCTAAGACAATGAAGCTCGTTATATCGTCTGCCAACAAGAAGACATCACATCTTCAGGGCAAGTCGGTCGTAACGCTTTTCTATGAGAATTCAACAAGAACAAGGCTTTCATTCGAGCTTGCATCGAAGTACATGGGATCTGCTTCAGCAAACATCTCAACTTCGGGAAGCTCGGTTAACAAGGGTGAGTCACTCCTTGATACTGCAAGAACGATCGACATGATGGGTACGGACATCATAATCATGAGGCACAACCAGTCCGGTGCGCCTCATTTTATTGCTCCTTACCTCAAGGCATCTGTCGTAAATGCAGGTGACGGAATGAACGAGCATCCTACACAGGCTTTGCTCGACATGCTCACGATGTATGAGAGGTTCGATACTTTCGAAGGCAAGAAGATCGCGATCTGCGGTGATATCTATCACTCAAGAGTCGTCAGATCCAACGCTATCGGACTTTCAAAGCTTGGTGCCCAGGTAAGCGTATACGGTCCTAAGACAATGATGCCGATAGGAATCGAGGACATGGGTGTCAGGATCGCCGACAGTGTTGCTGACTGCGTAAAGGATGCAGATGCTGTCATGGGATTAAGAGTCCAGCTCGAGCGCCAGCAGAAATCACTTTTCCCGTCGATTGCCGAATATGCAAAGTTCTACGCGATCACACCGGAGATGCTTGCTCTTGCAAAACCTGATGCATTCCTTATGCACCCGGGACCGTGCAATCACGGAGTAGAGCTTCCGACAGCAGTTTACGACTGCGACCAGTCGGTAATTAATGAACAGGTTACAAACGGTGTAGCAGTCAGAATGGCTGTTCTCTACCTGCTCATGGCAAGGAGGAACCAACTGTGAGAATCATATTAACCAACTGCAAAGTATATAACGATGAGAAGATCAACAAGATCTTCATTGAAGACGGCAAGTTTGCGTCTGAGTTCGCTGAAGATAATGCAGACAGAGTAATCGACCTTAAGGGTGCAACTGTAACACCCGGTCTTGTTGACATGCACTGCCATTTAAGAGAACCGGGCGGTGAGTATAAAGAAACCATCGCGACAGGTACTGCTTCTGCTGCAAAGGGCGGCTATACATCAATTTGCCCGATGCCTAATACAAATCCCGTAGCTGACAATGCTGCTGTTATCAGCGGAATCCTTAAGAAGGCAAAAGAAGCCGACAACTGCCGAGTATATCCCATCGGTGCAGCTACAAAGGGAATCGATGGTGATCTTATCTCAGAGATGGGACTTATGAAGGAAGCCGGAATCGTAGCTGTATCTGATGACGGACATCCGATCAAGAATGCCGGAATCATGAGAAAAGTCCTTGAATATGCTTCAGACTTCGACCTCCCCGTACTTAACCACTGCGAAGACAAGAGCCTTTCCGAAGGCGCTATGAACGAGGGAACAGTATCTACTTCCATCGGTATCAGGGGTATCCCTACGGCAGCTGAGGACATAATGATCGCAAGAGACATAATCCTCTCCGAATATCTTAATATTCCGGTCCATATCTGCCACGTCAGCACTAAGGGCGGCGTCCGCATGATCAGGGATGCTAAGGCAAGGGGAGTAAAGGTTACATGCGAGACATGCCCTCATTACTTCACTCTGACAGATGATATGTGTGCCACATATGACACGAACTTCAAGATGCATCCGCCGCTCAGGACCAGAGATCACCTTGAGGCAATCATTGAAGGAATCAAAGACGGAACCATTGATGCAATCGCCACAGATAATGCACCTCATCATGCTGACGAGAAAGTGTGCGAGTTTTCTGTCGCATTGAATGGTATATTAGGGTTTGAGACTGCCTTCGCTTTGGGGTACACTTATCTTGTTAAGACTGGTGAGATCACACTCGAAAAGCTTATCGATCTGATGTGCTACGGCCCTTCCGGTATTTTAAAACTTGGAAGAGGCGGTATGAATATTGGTGATGATGCCGATCTCGCAGTCTTTGATCTTGATAACGAATTTGTTTTCGAGAAGGATAAGATGCTTTCTAAGTCAAGAAACACACCGTATGACGGCTGGAAACTCTACGGTGAAACAATACTTACTGTGATGGGAGGAAAGATCACATATGAGAAACTTTGCTGACAGCCTGGTTAGAAGAATCGATGAACTCGAGAATCCTACCGTTGTAGGCCTCGACACCAAGCTCGACTACATTCCCCAGCATATCAAGGAATACGCTGAGAATTTATTCCCTGAAGAGCCCACAAAGGCAACAGCTAAGGCAATCTGGCTTTTCAACAAAGAGATCATCGATCAGACATGTGATATCGCTCCTGCTATCAAACTTCAGTACGCATATTATGAGATGTACGGTTATGATGCACTCAAGACAATGCTTCTTACTGCAAGGTATGCTCAGAAAAAGGGCATGCTCGTAATCGGTGACTGCAAGAGAAATGATATCGGCTCCACTGCTACGGCTTATGCTGAAGCAATTATCGGTAAGACGGATATCCTTATTGAGGGTTCTATGGAGATGAGCGGCCTTGATGCATGCACAGTCAACTGCTATCTGGGTATCGACGGCGTAAAGCCTTTCATCGATGTAGCCAAGAGAGACGGCAAGGGACTTTTCTGTCTCGTTAAGACATCCAATCCTTCTTCCGGTGACTTCCAGGATCTTGAACTCTCAAACGGAGGCAAGCTTTATGAAGCAGTTGCTGCAAAAGTTTCCGAGTGGGGTGAAGAACTCATCGGTGAGGAAGGTTTCTCATCTGTAGGTGCTGTTATCGGAGCTACATATCCTGAACAGGCAGTCGGACTCCGTAAGATCATGCCTAATGCATTTATGCTTATCCCGGGCTATGGTGCTCAGGGCGCCGGTGCTGATGAGGCAGTTGCAAGCTTCACTGCATACGGCAAGGGCGGAATCGTTAACGCTTCAAGAAGCATCATGACTGCATGGAAGGCACGTCAGGATCTTTTCAAGCCCGAGGATTTCGCCAAGGCAGCAAGATTTGAAGCAGAAGACATGAAGGAAAAGCTCAACGCAGCATTACATAATCGTAAGTACGTATAACTAATGGACTTTAAGAAAGAATATAGAATAAAACTAGTCTCAAAAGAATTTCTCAACGAAGATACATGTTATCTTGGTTTCGAATGTCCCGAAATTGCCTCAAGTGCTATTCCGGGACAGTTCGTTAATATATCTGCCGGAACAGTTTTTCTTAAGAGACCTTTCGGAATTGCAAGTGTAAATAAAGAGAACGGAACTTTTAATATCGGCGTCAAAGTCGTAGGCAAGGGAACGGCCGAGATCTCCGGATTTGAGCCCGGAATATTGGTCGACTGCCTTGGCCCTTTGGGCAACGGCTTTGATTTTGACGGATACGACAATGTTATCCTTACCGGCGGCGGAACAGGTGTTTTCCCGATCAATTTCGCATACGAGACGCTTACTTCTTTAGGTAAGAATGTCACTGTGTGCGAAGGATTCAGAAATGCTTCACAGGTTATCCTTAATAAGCCGTCTTACATTCTGACGACCGATTGCGGTGATTGTGGTATCAAGGGTACTGTTATTGCAGGACTTGATACCATTGATATTTCTGACCCTGCGAAAACACTTATCTGCTGTGTCGGACCTATACCGATGATGAAGGCAGTAAGTACCTGGGCTTCAGAAAAAGGCATGAACTGTCAGGTATCTATGGAACAGAGAATGGCCTGCGGTGCAGGCATCTGCCTTTGCTGCACGGTTAAGGTTAAAGATGAAGGTCCGGACGGATTCAAAAATGTCAGATGCTGCAAGGACGGTCCTGTTTTCGACAGCAGGGAGGTGGTATGGTGAGCAGTTCATTATCAGTTAAGGTTGGTAATGTCAGCCTCAAAAGCCCTATTATACTTGCTTCCGGCACATGCAACTTCGGCAGGGAACTTGCTGAATATTATGATCTTTCGATCCTTGGCGGTATCTCATCCAAGGGACTTACTATTAAGCCCAGAGCAGGAAATCCGGGTGTCAGAGTTGCCGAGTGCGATTCCGGAATGCTTAATTCCGTCGGACTTCAGAACCCCGGCGTCGATTACTTCATTGAGAATGACCTGGATTTCATGAAGGATTCAGGTGCAGCCGTTATCGTTAACGTAGCAGGTCACAGCTATGAAGATTATATCGATATGATAACGACTCTTGATCCTTACAAGGATAAGATCGATGCTCTTGAGATCAACCTTTCGTGTCCTAACGTTAAGGAAGGATGCATGACGATCGGCAGTGATCCTGCTGCTATCAGGTACATCACATCAAAGCTCAGAAGCCTTACTGATCTGCCTTTGTGGATCAAGCTGACACCAAATGTCACTGATATCAAGGCTACGGCTCTTGCTGCACAGGAGGGTGGAGCTGATGCGGTTGTCCTCATCAATACTCTCATGGGCATGAGGATCAATATCAAGACCAGAAGGCCTGTACTTACAAACAATACGGGCGGATATTCAGGTCCTGCTGTTAAGCCGGTTGCGATCAGAATGGTTGCCGAGTGTAGCCAGGTCCTTGATATTCCGATAATCGGATGCGGCGGTATCTCTGACTATCAGGATGTCGTAGAGTTCATGATCGCAGGCGCTTCGGCTGTTGAAGTCGGAACTGCATGCCTCATTCATCCCGCGCTTCCTGTCAAGATCACTGACGATCTTAAGAAGTATTGCGAGGAAAACGGACTTAACTTAAAAGAACTTACCGGCTCATTACAGCGCTGGTAATTATAAAAGGAGATAGATCATGGCAGACAAGATAATCGAAGCATTGTTTGAGACGAAAGCAGTTAGGGTAGCACCCGAAAACCAGCCTTTCTGGTATACATCAGGAAGACTCGGACCTTTCTTCATCAATACTCACTTCCTGCTTGAAAACGAGGCTGCAGCAGGTGAAGTCCTCAAGCGCATCGAGAAGGCTATTGCCGACAACAAGCTCACAGCACCTGAAGATATCTTCGACATGATGCTCGCTTATTACAACAAGAACGGCACATTCAAGATGGTATCTGACAAGCTTGCCGAAGAAGCTTCAAAGCTTGATTTCGACTATATCTCCGGCGGTGAGAGAAGAGATTACTTCTTCTCCATGATGCCCGCGTATCTGCTCGGCAAGCCTCATCTTACGATCTATAAGGATATGACATCCGTTTATTCCGAGAAGCTTGACGGTCCTGCAGTTGATGTTAAGGACATCGACCTTAAGGGCAAGAAAGCTCTCCATATTGCTGACCTCATTACTGAGGCATCATCTTACGAGAGAGCATGGATTCCCGTTATCAGAGGCCTCGGTTCTGACATTACAGACACAGTTGCTGTAGTAGACAGGCACCAGAACGGCAGGGAAGTCCTCAAAGGCCTTGGTGTTGAGCTTCATGCTCTTACAGGAATCAACGAGGAACTTTTCGATGAGGCCAAGGCAAACGGTGTCATCAACGATGCCCAGAAGGACATGATCATGCACTTCCTCGAAAACCCTGCTGACTACATGACTGCATTCCTCAAAGCTAACCCCGGATTTATCGACGCTGAGATTGCCAAGGGCGGCAAGAACAAAGAACGTGCTGAACTTGCTATCGAGAAAGGATTTACAAACGTATGAAAGATCCCTATGCAAACCTGTACGAAGTAACCGAGATCCATGACCTCAGAGACGTCATTAAGAAGAGAGTTAATGAGTTTCCTGAAAACCCCGTATTCCTCGTAAAGGAAAAGAAGGGTGGGGAATATGTTCCTATATCAACAGAGAAATACGATCACGATATCGATTCACTCGGAACGTATTTCATGAATACCGTTAAGAAAGGCGCCAGGATCGCTATCTTTTCCGAGACAAGATATGAGTGGTACACATCTTATCTTGCAACGACAAACGGAACAGGATGCGTAGTTCCGCTTGATAAAGAACTTCCCGTTGACGATGTACTGAATATGCTTACAAGAGCAGAAGTTGATATCCTTTTGTTCTCCAAGTCAAAGCTCTCCATCGTTAACCAGGTTTACGGCAAGGTTGATACCTGCAAGCACTGGATCTGCATGGACGAGATCGACGATGACAGATTCCTTTACTATCAGGACTGCCTGAAGATCGGTGAGAAGAAGCTTGCAGAAGGCGACAAGATCTTTACTGAAGCTACCATCGATCCTGAAGAGATGACGATTCTTTTGTTCACATCAGGCACTACTGCCAAGTCCAAGGCAGTTATGCTCTGCCAGAAGAATATCTGCAAGAACCTCATGTCTATGTTCTCGATGCTTTATATCGACAGAAGCGATGTATGGCTTTCAGTTCTGCCTTTGCATCACACATATGAATGTACTTGCGGATTCTTAGGCCAGGTTTACAGAGGTACTACAGTTGCCGTCTGCGAAGGCCTCAAGTACATCGCACAGAATATTCAGGAAGTAAGACCTACAGCTATCCTGATGGTTCCGGTAATGCTCGAACTCTTCTATAAGAAGATCATGAAGGGACTTAAAGCTGATCCCAAGAAGGCTAAGAAACTTCAGTCTGGTATCAAGCTTGCCAATGCTCTGCATTTTTCTCCCAAGATGAGAAAGAAGCTCTTCAAACCGATCCACGATATTTTTGGCGGAAGAATGAGACTCATCATCTTAGGCGGTGCTCCTGTAAATCCCGAGATCTTAAAGTTTTTCCAGGATATGGGATTCCTCTGCGTTCAGGGATATGGTCTTACAGAGTGCGCTCCTATCCTTGCTCTCAATCGTGACGTTGCATTTAAGAATCATGCGGCTGGACTTCCTTTGCCCGGCTGTGACGTTAAGATCCTTGATCCTGATTCCGACGGCATCGGCGAGTTCATTTCGAAAGGTGACAATAACTTCCTCGGTTACTACAACGATCCCGAGAATACTGCAATCGCTCTTGATAAGGACGGTTACTATCACACAGGTGACCTGGGTTATATTGACGAAGACGGTTTCTGCATCATCACAGGCCGTAAGAAGAACGTTATTATCGCAAAGAACGGTAAGAATGTTTTCCCTGAGGAGATCGAGTATCTCTTGTCACTAAGCCCATATGTAGCTGAATCCGTTGTATCCGGCGTGGAAGATGAAGTTAAGGATGATATCGTTATCACGGCTACGATCTTCCCGGATCTTGAAGAGATCAAGGGCAAGCTCGGTATAGAGACTGATCCTACGGAAGAGCAGATCATGGATATCCTAAAGACTGTTGTCGCAGATACCAATGAAAAGCTCGAAAGCTACAAGAAGATCAAGAAGACAGTTCTCAGAATGACTGAGTTTGAGAAGAATACTTCAAAGAAGATCAAGCGTTACTGATAATATTGATTTTATTAATGTTAAGGCTGTCTCTGTATTTGAGGCAGCCTTTATATTTGTCTCGAAAACGGTACGTAAATCGTACAGTAATTGACTATCATTTACTGTTCGAAATACGTATTTTTGAGTTGAAATACGTAAATCGTACAGTAAAACACTCTATTTACTGTATGAAATATGTATTGCCAAGCTGAAATACCCGATTATAAATTTTCATCGAAAATTGCAGCAAAAGTACAATAAGGTATAATACTTGTGATAAAAAAATAAGGGGTTATTAATATGTTTAACGACAGTGATTGCCAACGTATTTTGGAACAGGCAATGTCGACTACAGCTGATTTTGCCGAAGTATTTCAGGAAGTAACCGAGTCCAAATCCGTAAGCCTTTTGAATGGCCAGGTTATCCGTGCTGCGACCGGTTTTGATTCCGGCACGGGAATAAGGCTTCTTGCAGGCACTAATTCCGTTTATGTCTATTCGAGTGATAACGACATTGAAGTTCTTCTGAAACTTGCCAAAGAGGCTGCTGCAGCCATTAAGGGCCTAGATAAGGGCAGGATAGAGGCTTTAAAAGAACTCTGCTCCACATCAAAAGCAACGATCGAGATCGATCCTATGTCCGTTCCCAAAAAGGACATGGTCGATTTCCTTAGAAAGTCATCTGACTTCGCCCTCAGTTACGATCCGCTTATTACTCAGGTTGCAGGCGGTATTGCCACATCTGTTAGAACCGCAAAAGTCATCAACACAAGAGGCGTAAATGCCGAAGATACTACAAGACGCATCAGACTCTCTGTTGAGGCTATTGCTACTAAAGATAATGAGAAGCAGAGCGGCAGAGTTGCTCCCGGTACCATGAGAGGATATGAGTTCATCAATGAATATCCTTTGATCGAGAAGACCAAGGAATGCTGTGATACTGCTATCCGTATGGTAAATGCAGGATATGCTCCTTCAGCAAAGATGCCTGTTATTCTGGGCAACGGCTTTGGCGGCGTAATCTTCCACGAAGCATGCGGTCATGCTCTTGAAGCTACAGCTGTTGGAATCAAGAATTCTTACTTTACCGATATGCTTGGCCAGCAGATCGCATCTCCGATCGTAAGTGCAAGAGATAATGCAACGATTGACGGTGAGTGGGGCTCATATGCAACAGACGATGAAGGAAATACGTCATCCGACCTGTTACTTATCGAGAACGGCATACTCAAGAACTACCTGATTGACGAGCTCGGTGCAAGACGAATGAATTCAAAGTCCACAGGCTGCTCCAGAAGACAGAACTATTCTTATGCTCCTACATCACGTATGAGTAATACCTATATCTGCAACGGCGAATCTGAAGTAAAAGACATCATCGCCAATACAGAATACGGACTTTACTGCACACAGATGGGCGGCGGTTCCGTTGATACATCCACGGGTGATTTCAACTTTGCAGTCAACGAAGCGTTCATGGTAAGAGACGGAAAGATAGCAGAACCGGTAAGAGGCGCTACGCTTATCGGTAAAGGTCAGGAGATCCTTAAGAACATCGACATGGTCGGCAATGACTTAAAGCTTTCAGCCGGTATGTGCGGTTCAATGTCAGGCAACGTACCGGTAACAGTCGGTCAGCCTACCATCAGAGTATCTTCGATACTTGTCGGCGGAAGAGAGGGGTGATTTAAATGGATATTAAATCAGCTGAAAAATTCATGGAAAAACTCGTTAAGGCCGGCATGGAATACGGCTTTGA
>Ga0326512_10000409_pt1 | contig 37459 bp, 47 predicted proteins | sample 1_2617_0518_D_FD_203652 | JGI IMG/M metagenome (GOLD analysis project Ga0326512, IMG submission 203652) | Bovine rumen microbial communities from UC Davis, California, United States - 1_2617_0518 | ecosystem: Host-associated > Mammals > Digestive system > Stomach > Rumen | place: USA... | reverse complement strand
TTGCCATTTTCATCTCTAACTTTACTATCTTTAAAATATTTTTGCTGTTCTTTGCTTAATGCCCTTCCTTCGTTGTCTGTTTGTTTTACTGATGATTTACTGTCAGCAACTTTTGCATACTGTGCTTGTGTAGGGTCAATCCATGCTGCATCTTCTATATTAATCTCTTTTGAATATATTTTTCCATCACCAGAATATGATTCTGCTTCCATCCTTGATGGACTTACAAAAGTTCCTTGTTCTATTGGATAAGATGAATATACAGTTATTTTTCCGCTTTCAATTGCTTTTTCTATATCTTGTTTTGTCAAATCTGGATTATATTCATCATAATCTGACCAATCACTATCTTCAATCGTTTCTTGTAATGTTTTAATATCATCTATTGTCCTTATCCATGTGTGATAATCATCATTAACAGGATTACTATTTAAAATAATATCTAATTGTTTTTGTTTATAAGAAAAAGAACTATTGTCTAGTTCTTCGTTTACTCTATGAAGAATATCGCTTCGTACATTCTCCTTAGAAAGTCCTTTATTTTCTTTATCAGTTTCATTTGTTCCCTCTATGTCATTATTATATAAAGAAAAATTATTTTTGGCAACATTTTTTGTTGATTGCTTATATTTGGCTGCTATTGGTAATATCTGCTCTCTTTGTTCTTCTGTCATTTTTCTTCTAGCAGATGTATCTCTTGCTTCTTTCTCACCAAGGTTTTTGATATATTCACTTTCGCCAAGTGCTACGGATGTTCCTCTCTGAAATTTTTCTACTTTTTGAGCATAATGTTGTATTTCATGAATCAATGTATTTAAAACTGCATCGCTGCCTTTACTTATTAGTTTATTATTGATTGTTATTGTATTAGTAATCTTATTTATTCTGCCATTCAATTCATGTAATTTGCCATTAGGGTCTTTTACAGGTTCAATATCTGTAAATTTAACCTTAATATTTTTCGCTTTTGGATATATCTCAAAAAGTCCATTATGTTCAAGTATTTCACCTAGTTTATATGATTTATTTTTTTCAACATTTTTTATTAAATTTGCATCCTCATCACTAATTTCAAATTTCCAATCACCATTTTGGTCTTGAAACCACCATGTTCTTTGTCTAATTTGTTCATTTGTATATCCCTGTTTTGCCATTTCATTGGCTCTATTATAACTATCTAGTGCCCATTGATTTTCTGCATCTGCTTTGACACCATTTTTTACACCCTTAATTCCTGTAATCATATATCTAGTAGAATCAGAGGCATTATTATTCTTATATTCTTCTCTATATGCCTTTTCAAATTTGTTTTTAACATCTTCCCAGAATATTTTTTCACTTCTATATCCTACTAAACGATTCAATCTATTTAGCTTATCTATTACAAAATCATAAATTTGTTTAGCTATTGATGGCTTTTCGTGTACTAATCTATTGATGTATTCTTGACTTCCTAATTTTTGTGCAAGGATATTTGCAACTACTTCTTCATTTACTGCTTGTTCAAAATTGTTCGAATTTTGATATACCTTTGAATATGTTTTTGCTAATTCTTGTCTTGCTTTTTGAAAATCAGGGAATCGCATATTAAATGATTCTATTAAATCTGCTAATAAATCAGCATTACCACCTGCTACCATGTCATGATATAATTCATGAACTGCAACTTCTTGTATTAATTGTTTTGTATCTGCATTTGGATTAAATATTATTTCTCTAACTGTTTCACCATTCTCATTAACATTTGTCATCCAAATTGCATTAGCATTTGAATCACTGAATAAATTAGCATCGAATCTGGAATTGATTCCTCTATCGCTTAGCATTTTGTTTATACTAACAATTGGCTCACTATTAGGGTCTATGTTATTAATTCTTGCACTCTCTATTAGGTTTAAATTTCTTGCTGGTAGAGTTTTAGTTGTTTCTTGAGTATTTATACTATTTCTTGTTAAATCATTGCCTAGCGGTAAAATTTGCCTACTAGAATTTAAATTAGAACTATTTTCATTTGCTGTCAATTCATTTACTGTTATAGGCATAATATTTTTATTGTCTTGATTATTAGTATTAGATAATTCACTTAATTGATTTTGCAAATTATTTAGCTCTGTTTGCAATTCTGTCATTTGCTGTTGTTGCTGCTGTGTTAATCTATTTTCTTGTTGCAATTCCCTATATTCACTAATCTGTTCTGTTACTTCATTTATTCTTGTATTAATTGTGTCTGCATCTACAGTTGTATTAATATTTGAATTGTTGTTATTTCCTTGCTCTGTATTTACTATATCATTTACTGTGGCTATTGATTCATTTTCTTTTTGTGTTTCAATATTCGAACCTTTTACTTCTTGCAAATTGTTTATTAAATTGTTTTGGCCAGGAACAACTGCACCTGTTATTGCACTTACTAATACACCTGATAAAAAGTCATCGAATGCATCTTTTTTGCTATAATCCCATTTATCTGAATATGCAAGCCTTTTTACAATTTCGCTTGCAGTTCCAGATATTACTTCTTCAATACCCTCACCAATAGTATTTATTCCAAATTTGGCTAATTCTCTTACAACTTTATTTCTAATTTTATTTGTTGCCTGTTCTACTATTTCTTCTGTTACCTTACCTGTTCCTGGCAACTTAACACCACTAAAAATATACTCTGAGCCAACTTCTGCTGCAGCACTTCCTAATGAATATAATACGGCTTGTTCTCTGCTTGCACCTTCTTTAATTGCTTCATCGTATCCACTACCATATGAAGTAAATGATGCAGTTGCCTGCCAAGGTATTCCTAATGCTTCTAAAGCTAACATTCCACCATAATATCCTACACCACTTGCTATTGAATCAGATTTATTTCCTAAAGCAGAATATTTGTCGACTTTTTGTTCTGCCTTGCTTAATTTATCAGAAATAGGATTATAGTTTAAAACATCCTGTGTTGCTTTTGTTCGCCATTCTTCTAAATGGTCTTTTCCTGTTAGCAATTTTTCTGAACGAGTAAGTGGACTTGCAGCATTAATGAATGCTGATGCTATAGTATTTTTTACACCTTGCCCTATTGTATCTGCACCTTTTGCTAAATTTATACCTACATCCCCTATTGTGCCAAGTGTATTTTGAATAAAATTTCCCTGTCCTTGCTTGAACCAACTATTATTTTTTTGATTATTAACAGGCAAATTTATATTATTGTTATTATTTGAATTAGAAGAAAGACTTATACTAGATTTACCCTCATTAGCTAATTTTACATTTTTTTGATATTCTTCTAATCTTTTTTTCTCTATTGATGTATAAGTCATATTTTACCTCCTATATAAAATTAATTAATTTACTTAATGTACTTAATACACTATTATTTTTTTTCGTTGTCTTACTATTGTTGGATGAAGTATTTTTTGATTTTGATTTGCTATTGTCTACTTTTACATTCGTGTTAGGAAAATAATATAACTTACCATTTATAGTTTCAGTAGTTAAATATCCTTTTGCAATCAAATCTTTAACATTTGAAGCTGTGCTAACTCCTGATACTCCATTGTTTTTTAAATATAAAACAGCATTTGTTAGTGAATTATACCCTGTTTTACCATTATATTGAATAGTTCCTGATGATGTATTAGATTTATTTGTTGAATTATCAGGTTGTTTTTCAGTTAAGTCTATACCGCTATTATTATAGTTTGAATAATTTGAGTTATATGCTCTTGTAGCAGCTTGTTGCAATGCAAATTCTCTTTCCCAATTTTGCTGTGCAATTCTATCTTGTTCTTTCTTATATGCCATTTGTTCATTAAATTGTCTTGCTGCTTCTGCTTGCTCATTTTCATAATTGATTTGACTTTCAACATCTTTATAACGGTTGTAATAATTATTATTGATATTATTTTGCCATGTTAATTTATTTTGAGTTTGAGTATCTTTATAATTAAATCCTTCTAATGCTATGTCTAGTTTTTGTTTCAATGCAGACAATGCATTTTCTGCTAATGTTGCATTATTTTGCATTGTGGCTTCTTTTATAGCATTATCAAATTCTAATTTAATATCATTTAAACTTTGTCTAGCACTCGCTAATCTGTTTTGGTATGCATTATACATATTAACTTTTGAACTTTCTGCATATCCACTGTTAGATAACCCATTATTAACTACATTTTCTCTACTAACACCATATCTATCTACTTCTTTTTGATAATCAGCATAACTTGCTCTTGCTTCTTTCTGATAATCTTTTTCTGCTTTGTCTTTTTTCTGATTATATAATTCTATTTGATGATTTAAATTATCATTTGCAATTTGTTCTTGTGTTGCTTGCCAATTATTCACATAATCTTGCTGTTGCTGTGTGAATGTATTTCTTTCATTAATTAAATCATCATATGCCTTATTATATTGTTCTAACTGACTTTGTTTTTCTGATTCTACTTGTTTAAATCTATCATCATCATAATTTACATTATAACTTGCCATTTTTAATCACCTTACCTTTTAACATATCCACCAACAAAACTTTCTAATGTATAAGAATTAAGTCCAAATGGTGTATTTGAACTAAATTTCATTTGCAACTTTTTCCATTTTTTCTTCTTAATTCTATAAACTATATAACCTTTTGTATTGGTGTATTCATTTATTTCTTCAAAATTATTGTTATCAGTTTTTACATATATTTTTACCTTATCACCAGTTATTTCTGCTGTTCCACCTCTTTTATTAGTAGTCTTTTGGTATTGAGGGTATTTAAAGTCATCTAGTTTAGTAGTCCAATATGCATTTAATTCACTATCTGTTTTTGTTAAACTATAAATAGCATTATTACCACATAAATAAAGCACTCCATTTTTAACTGCAGTACATGTTATATTATGAGATAATTCCCAATAGTACCATTCATATTCAATATAAACATCTCTATATTTTTGCCTACTATCAGCAAGATATACTTTATTATCAATTATAACTAACAAATAACCTTCCCATTCTTCCAGAATCATGTTTTTATAATTTGCTTCTTTGAGCAATTTACCATCAATCATACTAGACCTATGAGATAATGTTTGTTCAGTAGTTATATCTTGAGTAATTGCTTCCATTCCTCTATCAGAAAAGAATACTATATCATCATTAAAATTAATTCCTGTTGCAACACAACCTGTTGATATACTTGAATGTGTGCTAGGATAAATTTTCCCATATTCATTATCTATAACAGGATTATGATAGAATATCGTAGTATTAGCTTGAGATGGTTCTTTTAATACCCATAAAGCATTATTTCCTGCTATCATTGCCTTAACAGGTGCTAAATCCATTCCTTCATTGTAATAATCTAAATCCGATACATATCTAGGGTCTTCTACAGAACTATGAAATATTGCATTTGGATAATCTTGATTACCACTAAAGAATACTCTATTATCAAATACTGTTAGTAATGTACACTTATTAATTCTGTTTCTATGCTCTGGTATTGTTTTTCTAAATAATATTTCTACATTATGTTGGCCATCTGTTTCTGGTGCTGGTGGTGCAACATTGAATGTTATTTCGCCTTTTACTGCATCTACTGTTAAATCTACTCCTTTAACATATGTTATTCCATCTATTGTTGCAGTAACAGTATAATTACTATCTATGTTTTCCGTATCTAATTTAAATTTCTTTGTAATTCCATCGCCTATTCTTAGATTTTTTCTTAATGGCGTCAATAAATTAACATCTTGATAGGTTGTTCCACTGCCTTCTGCATCGCCAATTGATGTTGTTGGTATTGTTCCTACTACTTCATGTATTTCTGCACCATTATATTCTAGATAATTAATTCCATCCTTGATGTATAGAATATTGTCAAAAATGAATGATTGACTTCTTGCTGGATTCATACCGCTAAAGATAATTGTAGTTCCATCATATAATTTTGTTCCACAATGTACTATTCTATGTGTTGTATTCCCTACATCATAAAAAAATAGGCCAAATATGGTGTTATCATAACTTTCAACTAACTCCATATCAGGCCTTGTTTCTATTCCTGCCGCATTATTCTTATAATTTTTCCACATATTTAAACTGTCTGGACTTCTTGATAAATTTGTATCACCATTGCTAAAATCTACACCAGCAAACATATCGACTTTTCTAGTTACCAAATTACCGCTTGGCACTCCAGCTGCACTACCATATGAACTCATCTAAATCACCACCATCTATATAAATTGAACCTGTATGATATCTTGGGTCTAATCTTTGTAGCATTTGTTCATATCTTTCAGCATATATCCTACCATATTGTGCTGATATGTCTGACTTTAATAAGTCTGCTGCAACTCCATATGGCATTACTTCTAATGCATCTGTTGACAAATCAAATACAAATTCATCTGCAACTGTATTTTCTGTTATTTGTTCAGGATATTTAAAATAAAATACCTTTGCAGTTCCAGGTTCACAAAAAATAACTGTATCACCTACAATATTATTTTCTACACCTCTAATTAAGTTCAATTGAAACATCTTTTCATCTATTTCATTAAAATCGTATTCATCTTTTAATTCTGTATCTACTTCAATTGTCTTTTTTGCTGGTATTTTCTTAATTCTTGCTAATTCATTTTGAATTTGATTAATAACTTCGTTGATTTTAGCAGAAATATCTGGGTCATCAGTTAATAGTTCACTTTCTGGATTAATTTCTTCTATCAACTTCAACACTTTCTTTTTCATTTCTGTTAATGTCATATTATCACCTTCTTTATTTTTCTTCTTCAATTGGAGTATTATATATTTCTTTTATATCTGCTATTTCCTCTTCCAATTCATCTAATGTGCACATTTGACATTGTGGTATAATGAATCCTTCTGTTTCATCCCATACTAAAATAGTTCCTTCTGGCATTGTTACAACCATTTTTGATTCTTCTTGTACTTGAAAAAATTCTGATTTTGTTTCGTTTTTAACTATAGTAGTTAATGTTAAATCTTTGAATGTTTGATGTACTCTACCGTCTTCTGTTTGTTCAGTAAACTCTGTTTCTTTTGTTACTTTCTTTCCATAAATCTGTTTTAAATTTGGTTTAATTGTATAATATTCTAATTTTGACATATTTATTTCCTTTCTGGTCGTGTTATGAGAGTTGCACTCATTTAATCTACTTACACGATAAAAAGAGCCTTATGGCTCTTATATTACTTTGTGGTTTTAATAACTACGATTTCAGCTGGTCTTACAACTTTAGCACCGAATGCATATAATCCCTTTAATGCATCTTCAAATGAATCTTGTGGTCTATATGCTTCTACTTTGTTGATTTGTTCAACGAAAGCAATTGCATGCTCAGTTCTAAGAATGTTATATGTATCAGCATTGCTAGATGGTAATAGGTTTTCAATTGTAATGTTAGCATTACCATATTTACCTACAATACCTTTCTTAGCCATTTCAACATTATTAGTTAATAGTTCAGTAATAGATGGTCTTAATACTTTATGGAATTTAGGACAAACTTCTAACCAATAAGATTCAGATACTTTGCAGTTGTTTCCATATAATACTTCGAATCCATCTTCTACTTTATCTATAGCATTTGTTTTAGTTGGTGCACCTGCAGCAATTGATGCAATTGTAGGTGTATCAGCTTCAACACCAGCTTTAACTAATGATGCAACATATTTGTCGCCTTCCTCAGCTAATGCTAATGCACCTTCTTTTGCAGATGCTTCCATAGCACCTGGTACAGATTGTGCTTTATTGATATCATCTAATCCAATATTGAAATATTTGAATTGGTCGATATCAATATCTACAGATGTAGCAGATACTGCTTCTCTTGTAATTGCTGTACCTGGTACATAAGTTCTAATTGTTGGTCTAACAGCATTTAAAACTCTTACTTTAGTAGCATTTTTACTATCCTTTTCATATTTAAAATCGCAGTGATTTCTCAATGATGTAATTGTTTCTAGGGCTCTTTCATAAGCCTTATGCCAAATTGTTTGTTTAGCATCATTCATTTTTCCTCATTCCTTTCTTTTACCTGTTGCTATGAGTCATTGATTGTCGAACCTTTTCCCATACACCAGGTTTGTCCAAATCTTCTAAGGACATTTTACTTATTTCTTCATCAGTATAAAAAGCCTTTTCAACTTCTTTATTGCCTTTCATACTTCCGATTTGTTCAACCTGTTTTTTTGGTTGTATTTGTGTATAATATTCATACACTTTTTTGATTGGAGTTTTAGAGTCGAATTGACTAGCAAATGATTTAAAATCATTATTATTCAACATATCTTCTTTAACTCCTATTTGAGCTAACTCTTTGACTTGTTTTTGTCTAGTCAACTCAGTGGCAAGTTTAGTAAATAGTGCTCTCTCTCTTGGTGTCATATTTTCTCTACCAATATCAGCTAGCCTATTTGCTTCTTCTTCCATTTCATCATATCCTAGTTTGATAATTTTACTTGCATCGGATTCACCCAATGTTATTTCATCATCTTCTGAATATCTAGGTTTTTGATATGCTGGTATATTTATTCCCTGTTCTTCATAGAACTCTCTCATCTTTTGATTAGATTCGGTAATATCTTTTGTACCTAAGCCAGCACTTAATATACTTTCAGTTTCTTCGTATTTAGAGAGTTTTTCATTATAAACTTTTTCAAGTTTTCTCTTTTCTCTCTCAATTTTAGTAGGTAGAATACTATTTACTCTATCATTTACTAATTTTTCGATTTCTTCATCAGTATATTGTTTAACTTCTTTTTTTTCTTCGTTAGAAGTGGTATCAGTTAATTCTATACCTTCCTCAAATTCTTCTACTGTTTGAGCATCAGTATTTTCAGTTGAATTATCAACAGGTTCTGTTTGAACTAATTCTTCTTCGTTCATTCTTTTTTCCTCCTATTTTTTTAAGTGTTTGACTTCACTTTCCATGTTCTTTTTAAGTCATTCAATGCTTGGACTATTAAAAAACAATGCTATACCTGCATTGCTTGATTAATTAAATTACTTCCCATTTCACCAATACCTGTAATATCGGCTTGTGTGCCTATATATTTATTTGCTTGCATTTGCAATTGTTCAGCTTCATTTTGTACATCTGCTATTCTTTGTTGAATTTCTTTCATTTTCTTTATGCCTTCTTGCAATTTTTGTTTAGGCATTGAACTATCATCATCTAATAATTCAGTATATACTTCAAGTTCACTTAGTTTTTGTTGACTAAAGTATCCTGCTTTTAGCATATTTTCAAGTGATAATTCTTGTGCATATTTATCAAATGGGCTTTTAGGTGTTACATCCACCTTAACATTTGCTTGTAAGGCTTGCAAAACACTAAATGGCACTTGTACAGGTTGACTTGATATTTCCCCTGTTAATGTATCGGTTGTTTCATAATTAATTACCAATCCATCTTGTGCATATGTTTTCCACATATCTAACCATATTCTTGCTAAATCCTCTATTGTTGTCTTTAATGCTAGAGTTTGTTCTGCATTTGGCATCTGTGATGCTTGCTGAACTGCTAATATTGCTTTACCGCTAGCACTCTCTGGATTAATATCACCTGTTGCAATATCACCAGCACCTGCTAATTCTCTAGTAGTAGTAATTAATTCGTTCATTACTTTTTCAACATCGCTACTCATTTGTGATGGATTAATTGTTCCTACTATCTTTTTAACATCATCTATTCCCATGCCTTTAACCTTAATTGTGCTTCCTACTTGGTTAATAGCATTTGGATTTTCTACTTTGGTTATATCAACAACTTTTTGTGGATAAGCAGTTGTTTTTGCAGATATTAATCTTCTCATTATGGTCTTATTAATCTCTAATTGGTTAGGTATTAAATATCTTACTTCACCTTCACCTCTTGCATATCCTTCTTTTTCTTCCCATAGCATATGTGCAACAGGATATAATGTTAATCCTGTATCTTTATCTTTCTTTACTTCACAATATTTTGTTGATTGTGAAAAGTGAACTGTACCATCTTTTTTGTATAGTTTGGTAACTAATGTACACATATCATCTTTTTCTTGTTTAGCAGCATCACCTGCTTCTTCAAATGTGTCATTATCACCTACTATATACAATAATTTCTCATCTGAGATTCCTTCTTTTTTGGCCATCTCTTGAATATTAATTATTGGTCTTCTTTGCTTTATTAGAATATATGGTTGATTCTGTATGTTACTATCATTTTCATTGCCATAATAAATATCATTCTTAGATAATATTTCATTTATTGGTAAATCTAATTCATCATCGTATGTTACATATATAGGACATTCATCGTTAATAGCTGCATGTTTAGATATAGCTCTAACTTTTAAATCCATATTGTCTTTTTCCCATACTTTATTCGCCTGTTTATTAAGAAGTTCACATGTTTTCTTGGCCACTTCTTTAAATTCGTTATTATCGAAATTCTCTGAACTATAAATAGGTAAATACAAGTTATTATTGATTACTCCAACTTTATACTTAACAATTGGTTTAATTATGTTTAATTGTATAGGTTCTATTCCTGATACCTTTAATCCATACCATTGATTATCATTATACATTCTATAATTTCTATCTGTGTCAGCATAAACATTTTTTAATCTATTATAATTTCTTCCTGATTCATATAGATTCCATATATCTGTTGTCACTACTTCTTTTAAATCCATTGTTTCACCTCCTAGTTAGGTATATTTTTTTGGCCTAATCCTGTACCATCATAGTTATCTATGTTAGACATCATTAAATCAAAGGCCTCCTGCTTCTTCTTTTCTTCTACTGTTTCTATTTCCTTTTGTATTGCTTTTACAGGATTTAATTCAGGTATTACTACTTCTTCACTTTTAGATAGTTTTTGACCATTTTTAAGCCCTAATGAATAAGCAATTAAAATAAAAACACCAAATAAGGTGCATAGTATTATTGTTGACCACATTATTTATCACTCTTTTTCTTTTTATCTTTAGTGTAGTCTTTCTTATCTGATTCAGATACTTTCATTACCTTAACTGATGATGCATTTGTATCTTCTTCATAATATCTTTCTCTAAACACTTTCTTTTTCATTTATTTCCTCCAAATTAACTTCTCTTTTAAATTCACTCGAATCTACCTTTTTATTTTTCCACTTTTTATATGCATCAAAGTATATTTCATCTTTTTCACCATTATAAGTTATTTCATAATACATTCCATCGCTAACATTTGTACTTAGCAATGCTTTACTATTTTTTAATGTTTTACACATCCAAACAACATATACATCCTTTATTCCTATTTTTTTATTATCCGTTCTATCTGCCTCGTTATTAAAATAATCGATAATAATGTTTTTACAAATTACCTCAAATTCATAACTATCATTCATACTACTACTATTTCCTCCCCATAATCTAATTTTGATGGCATATCCATCGTTATTTTAAAATCTTCTGCGATTTGTTTTACTTGATTTATCTCTTTTGATGGTTGTGTCCTAGATACGCAAAAATATCTTAATGCATCTGTTATATGTGTTATTTCGTGTGGTTCTGTTGCACAATCGTTTGGATTCTTCTCATCGTGCTGTAATGAAGGTAAACATTTAATTAGATTTATGCAATTATTAAATATCTTTAAATCACAATCTATTATTAATTCACCTGTTTGTTCATGTCTTCTCTTGTATGGTTTAATCCATTCCTTAACATTTAACCATCCACCAACTCTATCATTGCTTGTTTTCTCTAAATTAACTCCGTTTTCGAAGAAAATCTCAGCTGTTGATTTACCTGTATCTCTGTTTCTATTCCATAAATCAGGTGGTGCATATATTCCTTTAAATTCATTTTTTCGCATATAACTTTTTAATACTTGGCATGCTTCGCTAACTATTAAATTATCTCTATGTATTTCATTATAGACATAGGCTTTATTATGTGTATCAACTGCTACAAATACTACAGCAAACATATCTAATCCATAGTCTAATGCAATATATTTATTCCATTCTTTTGGTATTTGAAATGGTTCTATAACATGAAGGCTTCTTTTAAATTCTTTAAAAAACATTCCATCATATATATCCCAATCACCATACTTTAGTGCTTTTCTTTCTTTTTCAGGTAATGCATCTAGTCTTTTTATATAATCAGGGTCATATGATAGCATAAATTTGTTATCAGTAACTAAACTAGGTATAAATATTCTAGTAGTTGTTTGACCTGTTTCTAACTTACATTCGTGTACCTTGTTTGGTTCACCTATATCAATGAATCTTTCTTTTACCCATGTATGCCCAACTCCACCAGGATTAGTTGAACTTTTCATTCCTTTAGGATACGGATTTGCACCTCTACATCTTGAAATCATATATGTGTACATGTACTCAGTAAAATGTGTTAATTCATCAAATCTTATTACATCGTATTCTGCAGATTGATACTGATAAACATCTTTTTCATTATCTATGTATCCAAAATCAATAATACTGCCATTTTTAAATGTCCATGTATGTTTACTTGAATTATAATCTGCTGCTTCTCTAGGATACATTTCCAAACTAACTCTTATTAATGATTTTTCTAAGTCTGGGAATGTTCTTCTGAATATTATTTGCTTACTTTTAGGATATTTCAAAGCATATAGCAATGCATCTACTAACTGGCCATAGGATTTACCGCCACCAGCTGCACCACCAAATAATGTTTCAAATGCTGTTGAATTAATAAACAATTCCTGTTTAGTAGTTATTGAAAGTTTCATTTTACCACTTTAATTTCTACTTCAAATGGCTTTTCCTGGCCAATATCGACTTTATCAGTAGGTTTTTCACCAATGGTATCTCTAACTGTTTTAAATGCCTCTAAATCGCCTATCATGTATCTTTGCATTAATGCCTCTATTCCAATATCCTGTATTGTCTTATCACCTTTTTTTGCTTCTAATGCTAATATTAATGCTTCTTTAAAGGCTTTTCGTTGTCTTCGAATCTCACCAGACTTCTTTCCGCCTTTTCTTCCTATCTCTCGTGCTTCTTCCGAGGTTGGTATTCTTAGGTTTTCTATATTTGCCATTGTTATCACCACTATCTAATTAATTCATTTGGTCGCTAAGGTGGGAGTTGCACCCACTACCTTCTGGGTATGAGCCAGATATGCATCTGTTACACTTCTCAGCAATATAAAAAGACACCGAAGTGTCTATTCAAGGAGGTGATGCATGTGTGAATTTACATCACATAATGTCTATTAATAAATACTGCAGAATAGATACTAAGTCTTTATTATAATTTCCACAACTTTTCATACCTACTCTGCACTACCTAATAATAGATAGTGTTTGTTTTATCAGAACTTTACATGATATGAGGTGTGAATTAATCTCTTTTGATTTTTTCACGATACTAATATATACCTAAAGTTTTCCGATTTTTTCCGATATTGCATTTTTATATAAATTATTTTTTATTTCGGTAATATAATCATAAGTTCTACTTAATGAGAATCCAATCAATTTATTAAAGTGTCTTGGCTTTCTTCCATCAATCCATTTATATACATAAATCTTATCATATATATCACCTTTTTCTCTCATTTTTATTTCTAATTTTTTAAGTTCATAATTTAGCATATCTCGTGTGTTTCTACTTTGATTGATTAATTTATCCACTTCATCAATATCATTCGTGTAAGCAATTAAATTTAAGTCTGATGATGGCTGTCCACCATTTACCATAACTTGTTTTATCTTCGATGCACCAGGAATAACAGCCAATATTAATTTACTTTTTTCTTCTAGTGCCTCATTATATCTTTTAGATGCATCTTTATATTTTTTTAATAATTCATGATATTCTAAATACATATTCACCTCTTCCTATTCTTTTTCTTTTCTATATTCATTAAATTCTTTTACTACTTGATTTATTTTTTCTTTTAATACTTTAAAATTAAAATCTATTGCTTTTTGCATATCTATTGCTTTTTCTTGTTTTAATATTATTAATTCATCATCAGGTATAAGTGGTATATCTTTATCTTCTTCATCATCTAGTATTTCTACTTCATCATTAAGATATTGAGTTAAAACACTATCTTTCATATCAAATAAGCCTCTATATTCTTCTTCACTAAAAGGAAATTCCAAATAATCTTTATCACAATCACTATAATCGTATATTGTGCCTTCCCATTTTATCTTCTTTGGCACTTCTTCACCATTGCTTATTAAACATAAAAGGTCTATTATCTTTATTTTTTTATTCATATCTACTCACCTCTTTCAGTAATTTAACTAAATCTCTAAAAGCACTTTCCTTACTAACATATCTTTTCTTGCCTCTTTGCCTATCTTCTTCGTGTGTCCTTATTTGTAATTCAGTTAGTTTAGTTATTGCATATTCTATTAAGTTTTCATGTTCTTTAGATGTCATTCTTCATCACTTAGTATTTCTAATAATTCTTTATCAAATTGTATCGATAATTCTAATAATCTTTTAATATCTTTGCCAGTATATTCTTTTAAACATCTATCATTTACTTTTATATCTAGTTCAAGTTTAGTTTTTGCAACAGTTATTTTACATAATGTATCTTCTAATTTTTCTTCTAATAATTCGATTTTCTTTTTTAATTTTTCAATTTCTTTTTCTTCCCAAGTAGGTTCTTTTCCATGTATTTCTTCATCTGATAAAATTAGATCATTCATAATAGCCTCCCATTTTATTCATCAACTAAATAACAATTATTTGCACTTAACAGATAAGTCTTGCCATTGCTTTTTACTTGTAATTGCTCTCCATCATAGTCTTTCCACTTATCTATCTTTAGTTCAAGCTTAGTTCCACTATAATTGCATATTGCTTTGTCATAAGTGTAATCTAAATCAATTATTTGTTTATTACATCCAGTCATAAATAATAAGCAAAATATAACTGCTATTACTATACCAATATAAGTAATAAATTTTTTATTTTTAAATATTTTCATCTCTATCTCCTTAATTATCTTCCATTAATCTTTCGTTTTTTTCGTTTTTTATTCTTATTAATTGCCTATCTATTTTATATTTCATTATTTCTTCTATCTGTTTATCATCTATTCCATAGTAGTATTGAAATTGTTTTAACATAACCATTACATCGGCAATTTCTTCGGCAATGTGTTTTATATCTTCATCTTTTTCAATAAAATCGTAATTGCAATTATATTGACTTTTAACAATTGCTTCATCTAATTCAAAATACTCACTATGTATATATTTTAATTGTTTCATTAAGCTATAATAATTAATTATCTTTAGTAAATCTTGTTTCATTTATTTCCCTCCTTTATTTCTTTCATTTTGTCTCTAACTTCATCATAAGAATTATATTCACAAGTTCCCATTGACATTTCCTTTACCCATTCTTCTAACTCATTCCAATTGTTAGTTAATTGGTCTATTTTATCTAATTGTTTATTATGTGCGTTGATAACAATATTTAGGTGTTCCGTTAAATTGTTAATATCTTCTGTAAATATATCTGCTACTTTTGTATCTTCCATTACTCACCATCTCCATTTTGTAATATGTTTAATAAACTTTCTATACTATCATAAGGCAAATCGCTACCATTTACACAAGTTCCTATTGGATATAACATTTCTTCTATATATTCAATAGCATTTTCACAACGAGTTTTGTAATCTTCTTGCTCGTATACTTCTTGTCTTAACCCTAGTATTGTATCTTCTCTACGGTCATTACTTCTTTCTAGGTATGCTATTCTTTCTCTTAACTCTCCATTTATCTTTTTATGCTCTTGTTCTATTTCTTTCAAATCGTAGTATTCTTTGTATATCATCTCACTATCTAGTCCTATTATTCTTTTGTTGCCTAATTCTTTTCTTTTTTCTTCTAAATATCTATGTGCATAAGGTCTTTTGCTAAATGTGTCAAATATCATACCCCATTCTTTATTTTCTTGTTGTAAATTAGTTATGTAATCTAATAATTTTATTCTTTCACTATACCATAATGGTTTTAAATCAATTTCTTCTTTTAATTTATCTAATATTTCTTTTATTTCATCGTTCATCTATTTCACCTTTTTATCTCTATATTTATATCCATCTTCTACTAATGAATAAATACTTGCATATAATAATTCTATATTTTCCCATTTTTCTGCTTGCTTATTTTTATCAACTTCTAAATATTCAATTTTCTTTTTATTTGCATGATTTATTGTATTTATCAAAAATTGTTCTTCTATTGTTTTCATAATTTATTTATTATCACCAAACATCTTTCTAGCAATATTACTTTGAACTGTGCAACTCTTTAATTTCATAGTTTGTGTTTTAGGTCTTCTTCCTGCTGGAAGTTTTCTAACTAAATATTTATCTGACATTGATTCTTCTAATTTAACTTCCAAATCTTTGATATTATCTTCTAATTCGTTTACTGTATTAAGTAATTCCTTAGTCTTATTTTTCTCTTTATTTAAGCTAGTAGTTAATCCGCCAATTTTACTTGCATTTTTCTTTCGTGCCTGTTCTGTTTGTTTTAATTGGTTTAAAGTGTCTTTAACTACACCAACCATATCTTCGTTAGTATCTCTTAATTTGCCAATTTCTTCATTATTCATTTTAATTTGTGCTAAGTAATTATCTTGCCTATCTACCATTTTTTGCATTAATTCGTAATCAGTTCTTTTAACTAAAACATAATTATCTTCAGGCTTTAATCCATCAGAATATTTTCTTCTATACTTTTTTAAGTTCGGCATCATTGCTTTTAATCTTAATTTATCAAACCAACTTAACTTTTTTGTTTCTTTATCCATCACATTCACCTACCCATAAATCATAATGCACAAAATAGCAATTAGAATCACCAATATAAAACTTGTTCCTGCTATTATCATTGGATATAATTTAAAATCCATTTGTGCATCCATCATATCTAATTTTGTCGACAACCTTCTCAACCAACTTACCCTATTTTTATCTTTTTTCTTTTTTCTCATTCTTCTATTTCCAATACTACTTTTGTAGTTCCTTTCCTATATTCAAATGTATCAGTAAACGAATATACATTTTTTCTATTATCATCACTAATTTTTCCATATTTTACTAAAGCATCCAGTATAAATTTTTTTGCAAAGCATATATTGTCTAAATCTCTTTTTTGAGTTCCCTCTATCCAATTAAAATGTATTTTTATAGGTTTATTAAATCTAGGCAATTCTATGATGTAATATCCTATTAATTGTTCAATTTGTCTTTTCATTTTAGCAGCATATTCTTTATTTGCCCTGCATGCTCTTATATAGTCATTGCACGATGGCAATTTTTCTGGTATTTCTACTATTATCATTTATTATCCTCCATATTTTTTAATTCTGCTAATTGGCTTGGTGTTAGTGTTTGTATTCCTAACTGATGAGCTTCTTGTATCACACCATCGATAAATATACTCATTTCTTTTGTGTCATACTCACTACTGCCTTTATATATTCTGTATATTGTAAATTCATTGTTGTTAAACATTCTTTTTGATACTGTTTCATAGTATTTAAAATATCCTATTGGATTAATAGAAGAAAGCATACTTATTTCACTCATTTGTCCATAACTTTTAAGCATATCGAAGTACACTTCTTCTTTTGATTTCCTAACTCTATTTGCTATTTCATTAATTAATTTCCAACAGTAAGCATTCTGGTCTAAACTTCTTTTATCTTTATGTTCTTTAATATCAAATTGCTTATCTCTATCAGCGGCATACAACCATTGTATTATCTGTAATGGTGTTCCTGTCATATCTACTCCTAAAATGGTAAGTCACTATCATTGATAGTTATTTGTTCACCAAATTCTGCATATGGGTCTTGTGTTGCTTGTTGTCCACTTTGTTGTCCATCTGGCTCACTTGGCACAAAAGAATCTTTTGGTTTGCTATTTAAAAATTCAAAGTTTTGTACTCTAACATAATGCTTATATCTGTTTTCACCTTTATCGTTTTGATATTTATCTGTTTTGTATCTGCCTTCTATTGCTACTCTATCGCCTTTATGAAGATATACAGATAATGTTTCTGCACCTTTATCCCATATTACACAGGTAATAAAGTCTGCTGGTCTTTCATTCCCTTCACTATCTTTTCCATTGCCTACTGCAATTTCAAATTGTGCATATTGCTTACCACTATCTGTTGATTGCAATTCGATATCTTTTGCTAATCTTCCAATTAGCATTACTTTATTAAAATCCATTATTTATCCTCCTTTGGTAATGTTATTTTTACATATCCACTTTTACCTTTTTTTATTTCTTTTCTAGTTTCTTTGTATTCGGCTAACTTATTGTGATATGCTTCATGTAATTCAGCATTTTCATCAATAAATCTTTTTTCATCATAATATTCAACTTCAATTTCTTTATCTGGTGTATCTTCAACTAATGTAATTTTTGTTCCATTAGGAGTTTCCCATGTCTTTTTGCCATAATCTTCCATCGCTTTTTTTAATTGTGCTTTTACTTTCTTAGATTCTTCTTCTATAGCTTTATATTCTGCTAATTTATTTTCAATTAAAACAACTTTATTTGCTATTTCAGTTAAATCCACAGGTAATAAATCTTCTTCTGTAATAAATGGATTCTCTTTTGCTTTTTCTAAATCAATTCTAAATTGTTCAACCGCTTTGTTTATTTGTTCTAATAATTCTTTATAGTTTTCAATTCTTATAGTAAATAATTGAAGTCTATTTTCATCAAATTCTTTATTAAAATCTTCTGGTCTATCATATACTGCTAAGATTCCAGCTTGTCTATTTGTATGTTCCATATAGAATAACAATTGAACTAAATATACTTTGTATTCATCAACAGTATTGTGGATTTGCGATGTTGTTTTTATTTCTAATATTGTTGTATAATCTTCGCCATCTGTATGGCATCTAATATCGCCATCAATATGTTTGCCTTCTACAAACGATTTGCCTAGTTGTTTATTAACATAATCTCTAATCTTTGATTCCATTACATTGCCATATTCTGTATATTCATTACCATCAAAAGTGTTTTCTTTTAATCCTGCTTTTTCTAGTAATAAATCGAATCTAGTTTTAAATTGACTTATTCCCATGATAATAGGAATATCTGAACCGCCAATATATTTATCTCTATCTACTCTTACATTTTGCATTATTTAGAATCACCATTCCATCCTAGTTCACATAAAACATCATAATAATCATCGTTGCTTAGTTTTCTTCCTGTCATTTGATAATCTTCTGCTACTTTTTTCATATCAATATTTTTTTCTTTGCAATATGCTATTAATTCTTTTCTATAATCTGGTTCTTTTTTCTTTTGACTTGCAGGTGGAGTATCGCCATCTGGGTCTTTCATTTCCTCTGTAGGAATGCAAAATACTTGAAACATTGCATATTTCATGGCTATTGCCATTGCTTTATTTGTTGCTTTATCGCCACTATCCATACCTTCACCAACTACTATTGCATCAACTGATGTTCCATCTTCTGCATAGAATGTATATTTTATTTTGCAAATTGAATATAACAATGTTGAACCTTTCGCAGTTTGTCTTTCTTCTCTTGTTTGCTCTAACACTTGCGGTACTATGAATACCTTATGTTTTGCTAATAATGGTTGAAATGTATTCATTACATCATCTATTCCTCTAAACATAAAATTTTGTGTTAGGTTTTTTTTGGTTTTGCCTATTGCTGGAACTTCTTCCAAAATAGCTGCTATACTTTGATATATATTTTTCATAATTAATCTTCCTTCCTAAGTATGTATTTTTTAAAGCAGCAAGTATTCCCATATCTGTTTTTCTTAGTTATCCATTCTTCATCAAACTTGTATCCATACTTGTGTTTTAAATCATATATTTTTGCACTTAGTCTTGTTATAAATAATTTTGAATATGATTCCCATGTTGTAATACTTCCATGTTCTTCTAAATATTTTAAAACCATATCGGTTTGTGTTAATCTATTTTCCATATAAATCACTCCTCATTTATCCAATCGCAATCAAAGACTTCGACTGGTTCTTTTTCTTCACTTTCGTTTTTAATTACATCATCTATTGATGTATATCCTTTGTTTTCCCAATTATGTAAAATTCCTGTTGTATAATTTAAATACTTTTTGCCATTAACTACAGTCAGCCTTATTGCTTCTCTAATTAATTTTTCATTATATTGTTCTAACCAATCGGAAATTAATTTAACCTCTGGCGAGTTTAAAGTTCTTCCAAAGTTTTCCTCCGCATAACAACAACAACTATATAATTGTTTATTTGTTATATTGTTATATTGTTTAGTTGTTGTCATTTGTTTGTTATTTGTTTGTTGCTCGTTTGTTATTTGATTGTTATTTTGTTTGTTATAATCTTGATATTTATTATAATTTTTTATTGTAATTACTGTGTATTTGTTGGTAGTTTTCTTTGTTATTTCGTTTGTTGAAATTAACTTATTTAACGAAGTTCTTATCTGCTGTGATGTCAAACCAGTTTGTTCTGATAAATGTTTTATACTGGTAATTAAAGAACCTCTTCCAACATCTATTCCTTGCCATCTTTTATTTTCCCAATTAGCGGTTAACAATAAATGAAGAAATAAATTTTTTGTATTAGAATCTTGATACCATTCCCATTTAAGCATTTTCCTGTCAATGACTATAAAACTTCTTTTATCTTCATCCATCATTTCCTCCAATGTAACCAAAACCCTATAAAGATTGACTTTTACATATTAATTTGCTATAATTAAATATGTAAAAAGTTTGTCCAGAACTTTTTATTTTTTTTGTATTCTTTCATATAAGTAACTTCCTGATTCTGAAACCACAAATAATGAAATTGTAAATATAATTAATCCTAATGGAGTAAAGCCTGTCATTTGTTTACTAAAAAGCGGTTTAATAGTTATCATATAAAAGCCTTCAATTACAAAGTAACTTCCAGCAATTAATGATATAAAATTCCATATTGCTGCTTTGTTTATCTTTCTTTTCATAAATTAACCTCTTTCTACTTTTTTTAAGTAATTTATATCTATTCCTAAATAATCTTTCACTATTGCCATTGGATATAATCCTTTAGGTAGTTTTTTATTTACCATAGTAGTTATTTCTTTTGCCATTTCGCTTGCTTTACTATCACCAACATAAGCAAGCCTCTGTATATCTTGTTTTGTTGCCCATTGCTTACTTAATATTTCAAGTGTTTCACTTGCTGAAAGAACTTTCTCAGGTTTCTTCATCTGTACCTTCCTTTCTATTTTGTCTTGCACGAACTTATTATTCAAATAATTCTTCAATTGTATAATTTTTATTGGTTTTTCTGTTAATCAAATCTCTTAAGAGTTTTGCTTCCTCGGTAGTAAAAGCTGCTTTACCGTTAAGTTTTAGATTAATTGTACTTAATGATTTAATATTTAATTCATTAGCAATTTCATATTGTTTAATATTAGCATTTTTAATTACCTTCTTTAAAAAGTCCATTGTTTCCTCCCTTCTATACGATTTTTCGTACACTAAAGTTAAAAAAATATTTTATTTCCCTAACTTTAAATCAATTATATACGATATTTCGTATGATGTCAATATTAAATTTACGATTTTTCAAAAATAATTTGTTTTTTCGTATTTTTTGTGGTATATTAATAATGAAAGGTGAAAAGGATTATGTTAGAAGAACAAATAAAAAAATTAATAATTGAAAAATTTGGTTCTGTAAGGCAATTTGCACTTAAAATTGATGTACCATACACAACCATTGATACTATCTTAAGAAGAGGTATTGATAATTCTAATGTTAATAATGTTATTAAAATGTGCAAAGCTTTAAATATTTCTATTGACAAGTTAGTTGATAATAATGAATTAGTTAATGTTCTAGAGTTTGACAATGCCACACATGTTGATTTTAATTCAGATACTATATTAATTCCTGTTTTAGGAACAATTAAAGCAGGTATTCCAATAGAAGCACAAGAAGATATATTAGAATATGTTGATATACCAAAAGATTGGCTAAAAGGAAACAAAAAATTTTATGGGTTAAAAATTAACGGTGATAGCATGTACCCTAAATATAATGAAAATGATATTGTTATATTTGAGCAAAACAGTGATTTAGACCTTGCAAATAGAAAAGACTGTGCAGTTATGGTCAACGGTTTTGATGCTACATTTAAAAATGTAACAATAAGTGATAATGGTATTACATTAACACCATTTAATTTAAATAATCAGGATAATTACTTACCTACTTTTTATAATAAAGAACAGATAGAAAGATTGCCAGTTAAAATTATTGGTATAGCTAGAGAGAAACGAACGAGGCTCTAATGAAAAACATATCAAAACAAAATTGAAATTATGAAAGATTTTATTGAAGAAATAATAAAAAAATTAAAATAAAAAAACTAGTTCCTGCTGTAACAAGAACTAGTTAAGGTACAGAATAAAAAAGTCCATGCAAGACAATTCTTTTTCTGTACCTATATTGTAGCAAAAATATAATTAAAAATCAATATAGGAGATGATAAAATAATGGCAGTTTATAAAGATAAAAATAAAACTAAAGATGGTCGAAGTTGGTACTTTAGATGTTATTATACAGATATGTATGGCAATAGAAAACAGTGGAAATCCGAAAGATTTTTATTAAGAAGAAATGCAGAAGATGCTGAAAGAGAATTTTTGATTAAAGTAAAAACTACTGATAACACAAACAATGGAATTTTGTTTATTGATGTGTATGATGATTGGTTATCAGTTAAGAAAACACAAGTAAAGTCTTCTACTTACTATGCCAGAAAAAAAAGAGCTGATTTATACATAATTCAGCACTTCAAGAATTTTAAATTACATGATATTAAAATCAATTCTATAAATATGTGGAAAGAAAAAATATTCAATTTGAAGTCAATTGGTTTAGAACATAAAAATAGGATTATTGCCGATTTGAAAGAAATACTAGATTATGCTGTTTGTAATTATGATTTTGATATTAAAATTGCCAGCAAACTCCAAAAAGTAAAAATAGAAAAAGTTACAAATCAAATGGATTCTGAAATCAACTTTTGGACTTATAATGAATTTAAACAATTTATTAATTCTGTTAATAATGAATTTTATTATATATTATTCAATTTCTTCTATTATACTGGTCTTAGAATTGGTGAAGTATGTGCATTAAATTGGAAAGACATTGATTTTAATAAAAAAACTCTCAGAATTAATAAAACATTGTCATACAAAGTGTTTGATGAACCATATGTAATTACTACTCCCAAAACTAATAATTCAAATAGAATAATAGAATTAAATGACAATTTAGTGAAATTAATTAAAAAGCATAAAAATAATCAAAAAAACATATATGGATTTACTGATAATTGGTTTGTCTTTGGTGATGTTAAACCGTTGTCACCAACTACATTTAAAAGATATTTATACAATTATATTGAAGCAGCTAATGTAAAAAAAATAACCCCTCATGGATTTAGACATTCTCATGTAAGCCTGTTAATAAATTTAGGTTGTGATAGTCGTGATGTTGCTGAAAGAATTGGTGATACAGTTCAAATGGTTGAAAAAACTTATTATCATATGTTTCCAAGTAAAAAAACTCATGTATTAAATGTATTAAATAAATTAAAATAAATAAAAAATAAGACCTAATTAAGTCCTAAAATTATTTAAGCATAATAAAACCCTTATAAAATAAGGGAGATATTTATCTTGGTTGCCCCTACTAGAAGAGGTACAACACATTTCTAAATATCATTTAACTATAATTTGCCTTATTTGTCAATATATTGTAATATTTATCGTTAATTAAAATTATTATGTTTTTAATATTTTAAGTCCTGATTAAGTCCTGAAATTAGGAGGATAAAATGAATTATTGTAAACATCTAAAAAAGAAAAAAAATAAGCCATATTGTAACATGCTAAAAAAAGAAGTAACAAGCAATCAATGTAGAGAATGTATTCACAAAGAATATAAAATCAGAATTAATAAAAATGCACAAAAAAACAAAAAAAGTGTGCAAAATGTAAAAATAAATAGCAAATTTGCACAAAAATCGCAAAAAATGCAATTTAAATCTAAAAAAATGGCAAAATTAGAAAGAAATAGATTCTCTGTATTTACTACTGATTTAGAGCATTGTTATTTGTGTGGTAGAAAAAAAGAAGAATTACATGAAATATATGCTGGTAGAAATAGAATTAATTCAATGAAATATGGATTCGTTCTACCACTATGTCATGAATGCCACTCTCAGAATCAAAATAATTCGCTTTTTAATGAGTTTTGGCACAAAAGTGGTCAAATATATTGGGAGTTCAATATCGGCTCTAGAAATGAATTTTTGACCATATTTAGAAGAAATTATTTAGATTAAAAAAATAAATTTTCAAAAAATGTTTGACAATTACACTTTTTAGGTGTAATATATTAATCAAGAAAGGGAGGTATTGTAAATGATACACTCAAGAAGAAAAATGTGTGAAGACACAATTATTGCTCTAAATAAAGCCAGAAGAAAAATTAGCAAATTAGATTACACAAATTTTGATAAAGCAAAAAATATAGAAAAAAAAGTATATGAGGAATTTAAGGATAATGAATGGTTTGAGAAAATAACATATACTGATAAGATGGCCAAATGGCTAAAAAAAAGAAAACAGCAAGTTTGGCTAGAATATTTAAAACAAATTGAAAAAAAAGGAAAGGAAAAATAATAAATATGATTACATTAAATGTACCTAAAAAATATCAAGAAAGATTTGGTGCTCTTGAATTAACAGGATGGGATTGTGATGAAAAATATTATTTATATTTTGCGAATGGTTGGGGTGTTGAAGACGGTTGGAATCCAATCGATGGTTTTCGAGTTATGGGATGCATTCCTGTTGTTAGTAAGCAAGAAGCTCTTAAATTTATTAGAGATGCTGTAAAAGAAGGTGATGGAAAGCAAGATGAAACTAAAAGATGTGTATAAAAAGTATAAAGGATATTCTTTTGAAGTGTATGGCAGACCATTAAGTCAACCAACAATACCATTTACATTATTACCTAAGGTAAAAGATATCAAAGAATGTGAAGTAGTAGAATTAAAAGTTACAGATAAAGAGCACGAACAATATAGATTTGACTTATCTGGAAAACTAAAAGGCAAAGAAACAGTAAAAGGTTATGTTAGAGTAGTAATAAAATAGAAACGGAGTACTTTAAATATGGAATGTAATAACGATTTAAAATTTATAAAAGAGTTTTCAAAAATTAAGATTGCACCAATATGTAAGAAATTAAATATAGATAAATCAAATCTATGGGCTGGTAGAGTTCCTGTTGATAAAGTAAAACAAGTAAAAGATGAAATTATAAATCAATATAGTAAATTGCAATAAAAAAGAGGCTATAAATTTATCACTCTAGATAAATCTATAGCCTTTCTTTTTATCATTGAATCTGTTTTAAACCATGCTCTTTTATTTTTAATATTATATTGTATTAACATAGAACTATCATTTCTATTAACTAACTTTCTGATAATGTTTTTATCAGTAATTACCTTTTCAACCATAATATCCCCTTTTTCTTGGTTATATATAATAACATAAAAACATTAATTTGTCAAAAAAAGAGGTAAGCTTTATCGTCTACCTCTTTCTAATATCTTTTTATTTTCTCTTATAATATCCATTCTTCTATCATATTCTTCATGATTATCTAATTCAAGTCTGTGTAATTCTTTATGTGTATTTTCACTTAATAAATAGCTTTCTTCATAAATAGTATGCTTTGTTATTCTAAATGGAGGATCGTGGTGAAGAACTAAATTTTCTTTCTTAAATATTTCCATATTATACATATCTACTCGACCACATTTTAAGAATAATTGCATTTTAACTGCTCTAGAGCCTGGCCTTCTGCTCATAAAACCTCACTAAAGTGATTTTAATGTACCTTTTTTTAACATTTCTAGCATTTTAGTATTTTGCATTGCTGAACCAATATAATTTGTTATACCGTTATTTTGAGCCAATTTAGAACGATATGAGAATGAACTATCTACACCAATGCCTTTTAAAGCATCTACAATAGAATATCCATTGTAGTTTTTATTTGATAAATATTTAGTTTTATCATTACTTCCTAGTATTATTTGATTTACTCTATTTTGCACCTCATGATATCTAGAACCTAATGCTTGCTTTCTAGCCTCACCATTGCCATATTTGCCTGCTATAACTTCTTTTGCAAGTTCATCGGTTGACTTATTAATAACTTCATTATTTGCACTAACTAAATCTTTATCTAAATATTCAGTAGGATTAATTCTTACTCCATTTTTCCATACCTCAAAATGCAAATGTGCACCTCGAGTGTTTCCACTGTTAGACATAAAGCCTAATCTTTGTCCTTTTTGTACCCATTGACCATTTTTAACCAATAATCCTTTTTGCATATGTGCATACAAAGTACAATAGCCATTGCCATGGTCTATTTTCACACAATTTCCATAGCTCAAATTACCTTTACTTCCCTGCATAAGTCCATATCCATCTTGATAAAAAATAATTTTACCAGAAGAATGTGCTACTATGTAATCTAGTTTGCTTCCGCTTTTTACTATATCTACAGCTAAATGTTTATTATCTGAAGAGTAAAAATAATAACCTTGTGTTATATCACAAGTACCACTTTCTAAAACTCTAGTTTTCATTAGAATCACTCTCCTTTGGTACTTTAGTTCCTAAAAAGAATGAAACCACCATCAATGTGATTGATTTTAATTCTTCTGGAATAGTTATTTGTCTAACTATACAATAAGCAAATAAAATCATTACTAATACTGTTATAAATGATTTTAAATCATTCCATGCTTTTTTCATATTTATCCCTCTCTTTCCAATAATTCATTGCAATATTTTTTAGTTTCAGAATTATATCCCAAATCTAGATAACTATCACAACTTTCTAATCTATCGTGCATTGGTATATTTTCATTCCATATTGTATTTCTTAATGTAGATTTTTGAATTATTTTAAGATTTTCGCTTGTCTTATAATAAAAACCAAATGCTGACCATAAAAAAACGATGAACGATACTATCCATCCACCGAAAGTTAAAAATATTTTTATTTTCTTTTCTAGTTTTTCCACCTTTATCCTCTCTTTCTTTATCCTAGAATAGCAACTTGTAAAAATGTTTGATTTGCTGTACTACTTATTGTAATATTTTCACTTTGTTCACTATAACAATACATCTCAATATAATCTCCTTCTTCAACAGGAACAATTGCTGTAGTTTCCATTGTATGAGAATATGCTCTTTCATTAAATGCAAAAGTTTCACCATTTTTATAAATATATATATATCTACCACTACTATTAGCACCCCAAGCGGTATATCGACAATTAACTAAAACAGAAGTTACACCTTTACCAATATAAACTTTATTATTTGAATATGATAAAGATGAACTAGTATTATACAAAACATTTGATACATTAACTAATGTAGTTGTGTTTCTTGTTATTGTTTGTTGTTGTGCTAATCCAACTCGAATTGATTGTCCTAATTGTGATAAATATTTGTTAAGCCCTATTGATATTTCTTTAAAGTCTACCCTATCTTTAAGTAATGCTCTTATATATTCACCTATGGGAACATTTAAAGTAATATAACTCTCTTTAGAAAAAGCATCCACCATTTTTACTTTGAAATAATATGATGAGTTACTATCTACATCGGTTATTGGTGTTCCATTTTTAGCAACATTCCAATTAGTAACATTTACAACATTACCACTTATTGTTGCCCCAGTAATTGGGAAATAAGTTGATGGTTCACTTACATTAGTTTTCCAATACTTATAACTTAATGTAACACTATTATTTTTTGTACCAACTTTGCTTCCATAAAAAGTACCAACTAAATTCATTATAACTTTACCACTTAATTGCCCGTTTCTTTTAACACTTGATGAAGTTTGAACTAGGTTAGGCTTTGCATACATTACATACGAAGTATTCGTATAGTTATAACTACTTACACCACCTTTACTATCGGTTAATTCAATTATTATCTGCGGTATATCTTTAGAAACCGAAGTTTCGTAATAGTATGCCATTTCAATACCTTCGGTTGTAAAGTTTAAATTTATAGTATTTGTTGTGCTAGTAAATTTAGTTGTACCATTTATTATCCTATATTGTGTAATCGTTGCACCATCGTAAGTGGTTGCTTGTATTGTTGCAGTTTTATTTGATAAATAAGGCACAAAGTCATTTGCATTTAAGCCTATATTTTGTAAAACACTTGAATTTTCTACAAAAGTTATACTATTAAACAATGGTGGTTTATGCAAGTCTGTAAGTTTAAATGTTGAACTAGAACTTGCATTACCACAAGTATAATTTTGACCTGTACTATCAGTTACACTAAATGATATGTCTATTGTCTTTGTTCCATCGGTATTGTGTGCTATTTCTATATTGCTACCACTACTTATTGTTGTTGTTGATGAACCATTATAACTTGATATGCTACCAGTATAGGTATTGCCACCTATGTTTATTGAATATGGAATATTAAATCCATACCAATCCCAACCATTTTGAATTGGTGCTATTGTAAACGAATAACTCATAAATGAACTATTGCCACTTGTAGTTTCTTCGTTTACCTTTAATGTGAACTTATGGTGTCCTTTAGAACCATTTGCACTTATTGTTTTAGTTTGTAAAGCCATAAATTATACCTCCCCATTATAGAATGTTGCATAAGCATATTCACCATCTACTTCTATTCTTTCATCAACAAAGTCATAGTTTTCACTAGCAAGTGGTTTGCTAGGTATACTTCCATTATAAGAATAATAATGTTGTCCTTGTAATCTAAAGTCTTTTGCTAGGAAACCATCTTTATTTGTCATAGAAATTATAGTTTCACCATCTTTATAGTAAGTACCAGTGTTATCAATTAATGTATTATAATCAGTATCACTTTTTTTAATGTTTAAACCATCTTCGTTAAATGTGAATCCCGTTGTTGTTGTTACTTCGGTAACTTTACCACTTATAGGTTTACCATCTTCATCGTAAGCCAATTCAATGCCACTATTTGATTTTATAACATTTACAACCAAATCAGTTGAAGTTTGTTGCAATTCTACTGCGGCAACTCTATCTTCAAGACCATTGTTTTCTATTCTTTCAACCCTAGAAGTAATTCTATCTTCATTAACTTTTATTGTTGCCATTTGGCTTTCTACATAATTACTTATAGGTAAATCTCTAACATATATTACATTCATATTAGGTTCATTAATATCTATTGTATCTATATGTGTTATTGGCTTATATGTGTTAGGTATATCTACTTGTCCTAGTTCTTCGGTATTTGAACTTGCTAATAAATATTGAACTTCGGTATTATGTGTTGATAGCCAAGTTTTAAATCCTGCTAAATCATTATTAACACCATTGTAGTTAAAAAATACGTTAATTACTGGTGTTGTATAATAGCCTTCTGTCATATAGCCTATGTTTACTGCATCTCCAGCATTATTTGTTGGCATAAAGTAATCACTTTTTAACAAGCAAGGTACTGCAGAAGTTAAGCCTCTTTTATCTTGAAATGGGGTGTAATATCTATTGTCACCTATCGTTCCCCAACTTTCACTACCATTTAATATTTTACTTCCTATTTTTCTATCTACATAAAGCATTCCATTTTTAATGTATAGTAAATCTTTTACATCTCCTATGCTACGAAGTGGTTGATTTAAAGAATATGTATATATTTTATAATAGTATGGTTCAAATTCTGTAGCTTGGCTATTTTTTTCTACTTGTATATTTGAAACTGAGGCATTTTGAACACCACTACTAATTATAAATGTAAAAAATAAATCTTCATTTGCAGTTGCAGTATATGTTACTTTTCCATTTGTTGAACTTGCCACATTTGTTCCATATACATTTCCTCTGTAAATTATTTGATAAAAATTGCTATTAAAATCATTTGATATAGCACTAAAAGTATATGTAGTTCCTTCTTCTACTGTTATTCTTTTTGCTATGTATCTTCCACCAGTTAAACTTCCTCTAGTAAATGTAAAACCATTATTTTCTATTGTGTAATTGTTTGTTGTCAATTGTGTGTAATAGTCTTTGTTATCCCACAAGTTTTTACTTGTTGTTTTAACTTCAATAACATATTTACCATAAGGAATGTAATTGTGGGCTTGTGTGCCTTTTGTTACCATTGGTTTAAATGTTGCATTTGTTAATACTGTACCACTTTTTACATATATTATATATCTAGTATTAGTAGAATTTGAAATTGATAATATCACACCATTGCCATAATCTTTATAACTTTCCAAGCCATCTAAATACAAAAAATAATCAGTTGAATTGTTTGTTGGATTGCAACCAGAAAGAAAATATGTGCCATTTGATAAATTAATATTTTTGTTAGTGCCAGCTATATATGTATTTGCAGTTGCTGTTCCATTTATAACAAATGTTCCATCATCATTTTTAGTAATTGTAAGTCCATTTTTAACTTGACTTGTTATATTATTTTCACCTAAATTTGCATACCCTACACTAACTAATTCACTAGGGTTGCTTGGAGAAGGCTCACTTGCTTGTGTAGTCTTACCTTCCATTTCAAAATTAACTAATTCGGCATTTGTGCTATCTTCTAAATAGAACGATGTACCACTTGTATCTTGTGTTGGTGTTAATAAATCTTCTACTACAATTGCCGTGTCTACCCAATCGTAATCGCTAAATGTTGTGCTATCCGTTGCATTAAAATCAACATAAGTTCCTTGCCATCTACTTGGCTTTTCACCTATTTCATAACCATCTTGTGCAGGTGTAAAAGTTGTGCCATCTTCACTATATTTGATATGCAAATAAGAAGTTTTTCCATCAACACCATTTGTTCCTGGAACACCTTGTGTTCCTTGCTCTCCTTTTTGGGCTAAAACGACTAGTACCTTTAGTGTGGAACTATACGTTTCGCCGTTGTCGATATAATCAAACCTATAAGATAACTCGTTTGTTAGATTAGTTATTGCCGTATTTGTTGTAACTGCCAAATTTATTTTATTGTTTGATATAGTTTGCGTTATTCCTGTTGCCGTAGATAATTTAGTTACTGTTGGCGTAACTTGACTACCCTTGAAATAAGCATAATAACCTATTTGATATGTTTTATTTTCTAATGGCTTATTACTTGTATTGACAGGAATTGTTATGTTATATATATCTAAATCTACTGAAAAAGCCTCTACTGTTTGCTCTAATGATGTTATTTTATTGCCATGGGATGATACTGTTGCACTTATTTCATTAACTGTCTGCTTTGTTGATGATTGCTGTTCTTGTAAAACACCTATTGTGTTTCCTTGTTCATCTACTAACCTTGTAGTATTTGTCATTGTATTAGATAACTCATCTACATCATCTCTAATTTCAGTTACTGTGCCACTTAATATTGTTAATTTACCATCTACCTGATATGCTACTGTATCATCAGTATATTTTGTTGCTTTAATCCAATCTCTTTCAGCATATGATTCACTTTCACCTTTAGTTATTTGGCATCGATATAATTCTTCATTATTTAACCATAAATCACCTACATCATAAGGCGGTGCTGGTTGCACTACAAATACTCTTCTCTTGCTGTCTGCAGTATCCTGTGCTGCATTTGCTAGAGCCAATGCTTGTGTAACATCTGTGTCCTTTATATCTATCCATTGATATACATTATTATCTAATGTAAATCTATATGCATATCCTGTTTCTCTGTCATAATATAAGTCGCCTAAATGATTGTTTCTTGTATCATCATCTTCCCATTCGTTAGCTGGATAATTATTTAATGTAGGAATACCAGAAGAAAACCAGGTAGTAATATTTCCATCTACCTGGTTTTGTAATTCTTCTATATTCTGTGTAGTTACTGAAACGAAATTATTTAATTCGTTTTCAACTTTATTTAAACTTGATTTTTGAAGTTCATAATTTTTTTTGAGAGTACCTATGCTAGATAAATCGTATTTTCTTTCTAAGTCTTGAGCTGTTCTAACTCCATTTCTATCTTGTTTCATTTAGTATAAACCCTCCCATCTTTTATTTTAAATCCTAATTTTGATAGGATTTCTTCTTTTTCCTTCTTTGTTAAATCTTGATTGTTAATATATTCTATTATTTGCTTATCGTATGATGTAAATGATGAATAATTCATTCTGATTAACATAGCTTTTTGAGCAATTGATAAATCTAGTGAGTTGACATAATTAATTATTGCACTCTTCCTTTGATTTGTACTTTCGTATCTTTCTTTTATATTATTTATTTCATCTTGATATGTTAAATATTTATCATAAGTTGTTATTTGTTTAATTGTTTTATATTTTTCTGGATTTTGATAAGAATAATCTATTTCTTCTTTGTTAAGATAATAATCTGCAACATTTCCACCATCATCTGTATATGAATTGATTTTATTGTATGTATCACTCATTTCTATATTTAATACATCTTTTCTTGCTTTGTTATATGCATAATTTACTATCTTGTTTATCATATCTGATTTTTCTGTATCTGATAAGTTAATATATTTAGAATCATTTACTAATTCTTTAACACTTAATTCAATTATGTTTCCAGCAATCTTTTGATATTCAGCTCTTTGTTTAGAATCCATTATTATCTTTTCACCATTTTTATTAATATAATATGGTGCTACTCTAGGCATAATTGTCTTATCACCTGTTGCATTGTATAACCTGTATATTTCAGCTGCACTTGTACTTATATTTTCAGTGTTGATGTTTGCTGGATTTAAGAATACATTAAATATGTTATTCTTTCCACCGTATTTTTGAATTTCTCTACCCATCGTATCAACCGTAGGTGATAATGTTTTACTCAAGAATGGTATTTTAGCTTTTACTTTGTTAATTGCTGTTTGTACTGGTTTACCATATTCAAATGTTGTTCTTTGAATTCCATCAACTAAATCTGCAACCTGTTTTGAGAATGTAGGAACTGCTCTTGCTGGTAAATCTAGCATTGAATTAATTAATCCAGAAACAAATCCATCATTATCTGTTAACACATCATTAATACTTTGTAAAAATGATTGTTCTAACAATATACTACCTGCACTATCTAATGAACCTATAATTCCTTCCAATAATGCCTGTTCTTTATTATTTCTAGAATTTACTATATTTGCTGTAATAGAAAGTGGTGCTGCTAGAGGCTGTGCCCAGTCATAAGTAAATGTTTTGCCGCCTATATTTATAGAATATGAACTAATACCTAATGTATTTTTTATGAAGTTTGCTGTATCTTTATCATCATCACTTTTTCCACTTGTTATTCCTGCTTTTGCTAAGGCATATCCTAATACATAAAGCATAGTTCCTGCTGTTGCTTTACCTAAATCTTGAACAAATTTGTGTTGCATTTTTGCATTATACTGTCCATTTGATAATGAATTTTTTAAATTCTTACCTTCTACCATTGTTTTTATTAATCCTGCTGGTGAATAATCTATTATGGCCTTTGTTAAGTTTGCTGGTGTTTTTGCAAAAGGTATTAATACATCGCCTAATCCATAATCACCAAAACTTAATTTGTTTAATCCTTTTCGTACATTTAAAACAAATCTTGTATATTCATTATTATCATTCCATGTTCTTTGTAATGATTCTGCTCTTGCTATATCAATCATATCTTGTGTTATTTCTGTAGTATTATTTAATATCATCTGATTTTGTATTGAGTTTTCAAATGAAGCTTGACTAAATACTCTATCGCCTGCATCCATAACATAGTTTAATAATGCTTCTACACGATTAAGAGATTTCCCAATAACAGTTTTATCATTAAATGATTTACCTTCTGTTATTTCAAATCTATTGCCTTCCATATCTTTTGTGTTTATGCCCTTTTTATAATCGTTAGTAGATTGATATGCCCCTTCTTTCATACCTTTAAGTATTGCATTTACATTCATGTTTCCTGTTGTTCTTACACCTGTCTTTTTAGCAATAATCTTATCGGCATAGCTTGAAAATAAATCACCAAAATAATTTATTGGTGCTATCAAAGCATTACCTGCAACATTTCTTACTTGTGTCTTAGGATTAAATAACATTGATATTCTCATCCATGATTTTAAAGCTGCACCTTTTTCTGGTGGCAATTTATCTGTCATCAATTTTTGAATTTCTGCAAGTTTTACTCTTTTATCGTATCCATCTTCCATATCACGAATTTCTTCCATGTTATTCATAATAAATTTAGTATCTTCTGGTGTTAATTCAAAGTTTTCTCTATTAGCATCAATCCATTCTTTTGTCTTATTTTTAGACATCTTTTCATATGCTTCTTGTAATTCAGATTGTGCATAATATACCATTCCTTCTGGTGTTAATCTATTCATGATGTTAAATGCTTGAACTGTTTGACCTGCTTTAGTTCCCATTTCTCGCATCTTTTTAGCAACTTCTACCATCGACCTATTTAAGTCATCCTTCTTTGATGTATCTGTTTCATTTTGAATCTGGTCTTGATATTGTTTTAACAATATCCATCCTTCTGCTATATCTACACTTGTTGCATTTTCACTATTTTTAGTCATCCAACTATATACTTCACTCTGACCACCTTTATTAATTTTATCAAATGCTTTATTTAGACTTTCTTCATTAGTTACTTGTTTATAGTAATTAACTTCATTTGATGATAAAATTGATTTTTTACTATCTTCACTAAGCATATTAGTTTTTTCTGAAATATTTCTTGCAAAGCTGCTTTCGCCTTTACCTGTTTGTACTTTTCGTGTAGGTAGTATTGGTGTTGTATTAGCATCTTGTTTAGTCAATTTAGATATTTCAGTTGGATTCATTGTTTTCTTTAGCTTACTACTATCAATTGGTATTAATTGTGTATTATCTGTCTTTGCTTCACCTTTTGTGTCAATACTTGCTCTAACAGGTAAAATGTTCTTTTCTTTAACTAAGCTGCCAACCCCAGCAGCTTTATATATTTCATTTACCCAATCTTCTATTGTGAACTTAACATATTTTTGGCCTTGTCTATTTAATGTTTCTTTTGTATTAGGTTTAACTGAAAACCAACTTTGAATAGCATATTTAGTTAGTTCTTGACTAGAATTAGTCTTTATGTTACTTCCAATAAAATTAGCAACATTTAACCATTGCTGTTTTGTTCTTTTTTCTGTATTTCTATATCCAGGTACAAACTGTTTTGCTGTTTTTAATAGCTTGCTATCAAAACCTGTTGTATCTCTATACTTTGCATAATCGGATTTAATATCTTTATATGTAATGTTTTTCTTTAGTTCTGGGAATTTAACTTTATATCCTTTCTCTTTATTCTTTAAATATTCTAATCTTTCTATTTCTTGTTGTTCTAGCTCAAATGGTAAATTTTCCAGTACATATAATTCTTTTGCTTCATCATCTGTTAGATATTTATTATCGGAGGTTACTTCCTTAACTTTTTCTTTTATTTTCTTTAAATCACTTAATTTTTGGCCTGTGCCTTCTTTTGTATAGTGTTTATCTAAATATTCTTGCCATTTACTATTATTCTGTGAATATCTAATATCAGAATCTTTTGTAGGATTTAAATTATCCGCTGCTTTAAATTGATTAGAATTAAAAGTAACATACACATTATTCGCTTTTGTTTCTGTTGCACTCCTACCACCATAATCATATACATTTTTAATAATTACACCATCATAATTAGTTAAGCCATCTGCATTTGATGTAATTACTTCTTTTACTATGTCATTAGTAGTCTTAGAAGTTCCCCATAATCTTATTAATTCTGGTTTACTAAATGCAACACTTGCCGCTTGTGCTATTTCTTCACCAACAACATCAGCACCTTTTATTTCCGCTCTAGTTTCAAATATATCTTCTAATTCTTCACCTAAATCAACAAATCCTTCTGAATCTGAATTACCAGATATTTTTTCCAAGAAATAACTGTTAGGCATACGATACTTATCAAATTCTTCATATGCTTGTTTATTTTTATCATACAATTCTTTTAAGTTTTTAACACCTTTATAATCTATCTCACCATATAGATTCATATCTATCCATTCTTTAATATTTTCTGGTAATCTAAATTCATCTATAATGAATGATGATGTTGCCTGGCCTATTACACCATCTTGTTCTAAAACTTCCGCTATATTATACCAAGTGCTTACTCCTAAACCATCTGTAGTACCATTACTTAATGCGGTTACATTATCTATTCCTACTCTTTTAATGAAATGATTCATTTTTCTTATATCATCATCTAATTCTGGCGATAAATACTCATTATCAATTTCATTAATTATTTTTTGATATTTTTCATAATTATCTCTTGCTTCATTCGACCTGTTAGCACTTTCATTATATAGTCTTGTTAAGTTGTTTTTTACATCTTCTGGAACTCTTGATTCCAATTCATCAATAAACTCATTTGATTGTTGTACAACTTGATTCCAATTTCTTTCTTCCGCATCAATAACATAAGGATTAGTTATATTTGCATAACCCTCATATTGTATTCTCGAGTTTTTACTCCAATCTGATTTTTGAATATCTGATTTTATGTTTTTAAGCATTTCAGATTTTGAATCGTATAGATTTACTACTTCACCATTTAATCTTGTATCTTCATGTAATATAGCAGGGCTTTCTAAATACTTCATTACTTCTTGTTGAATTGCCACAGTATCTGCAGTTCCTAAGTATTTATCAGTTAATTTCTTGTATTTATTTTGAAGTTCTTTATCAAAATAGTTCCATGAAAAAACTCTAGCATAATTAGAGTCTTTCATTATCTCATCTTCATAAATATTATCTAGCATTTGTTTCTTTTCAGATTCACTAAGTGTTTCTATAAAATCTCTAGCTTCTCGTGAAATTTGTTTGTCTTGACTTACAATGTATTTACCATCATTTCTTTGTTCTACAGTGTATGTATTTCCTGTTTCTTTTTGTAATTCATCTAGATAATTATTTAATTCTTCTGTACTGCTAATTTTCTTTGTATCAGCCATTTTATAGTCTTGACTTGCATAGCTTCCAGACATATCTTTAGAGTTAGTATAATAATTTACAACTTGGTCACCAAATCTATAATATTCTGTTCCTACAGGATTAAATTCATTAAACTGTGCCACTTCATCAGTAGTAGTATGATAAACAACTTCTAAATTGCCATTTTCATCTCTAACTTTACTATCTTTAAAATATTTTTGCTGTTCTTTGCTTAATGCCCTTCCTTCGTTGTCTGTTTGTTTTACTGATGATTTACTGTCAGCAACTTTTGCATACTGTGCTT
>Ga0326512_10000408_pt1 | contig 37494 bp, 39 predicted proteins | sample 1_2617_0518_D_FD_203652 | JGI IMG/M metagenome (GOLD analysis project Ga0326512, IMG submission 203652) | Bovine rumen microbial communities from UC Davis, California, United States - 1_2617_0518 | ecosystem: Host-associated > Mammals > Digestive system > Stomach > Rumen | place: USA... | reverse complement strand
CAGAAGAATACGTTTTATTTCGTAGGAATCTTGCTTATGATAATGAACGTAGACTTAAAGCACAAAAGTATTACAATTATGTTTTAAGTATGGCTGTTTCTAAAAATAGAAGTTTGTTTAAAAAACTCTGTAGAGAAAAAGGAATAGGATATGCTCGTATTCATTTCTTTTTAAGTCATAGTATTTGTGCTATTGAAAACGAACTTATAATTGACGATGGCGAAGATAGTAACGATAGATAGTATGCTTGTTGTCGATGATAGCGGTATGCCTGTAGCACCAACTTTACGACAACTTTTAGATAAAGACATTAGAAGTCTTTATACTAGAGATAAAACGCCAGATAAAAGAAAATATATAGCTGAAGCTATTGTTATATATCAACTTGGCGACCCAAAATCTCCTGCTCGTCAATCTGGTTTAAGTGAAGCAGAAGCTTTAAAATATGCTAGAGAACAAGCTGATTTGCCATCTGATTATATTCCTGATACTTTAGTATTACGTCTAATTAAAAGATATTACGAAGAAAATATTACAGAAGCTGGTAGAGTTGTAGAAAATATTTTGCAGACTATACACAATATAAATCTTGGTATTGGTCAAATAAATAGGTTTTTAAATGAACAACTTGCTACTCCTTTAACAGCAGATACTATTGCTACTATATTAAGTCTTGTCGACAACGTTAAGAAACAAGCTGGTGATATACCTTCTACTCTCAAGAAACTTGAAGAAGCTAAACAAAATTTAATGTATGAACAAGAAACAGAAATATCTAGAGGTGGTAATGCTGTTTTAAGTTCTATGGACGCAGATGATAATTAGCCTATGGATACTAGATATAATAATACATTTCTTTTCTTTGACGAAGCTCCTCATAAATATACTGACACTTTCGGCAATGAATATCGCAGTGTCACTACGTTAATTTCAGATTATTATCCGCATTTTAATGCAGATTATTGGGCACATAAGAAAGCTAGAGAACAAGGTAAATCGGAAAAAGCTATTCGTGCAGAATGGGATAGAATTAAAAATGAAGCTTGTGAACGTGGTACAAAAACTCATAATGGTTTAGAAGATGCCATCAAAGATGTATCTAAATTTAAAAGAGCTATACAATATTTAACGGATGTGCAAAGTGGTAGAGTTGTAACAATAGCTGACATTCCTGCTTTAATACCACAACCGTTAAATGTTGAGGAATTTAAAGCTGCAACAAATAATAAATATCCTGAGATATACAGAGTATTTGACTTCTATACACAAAAAGGTTATGTTATTTATTCTGAAATTGGAGCCTTTCTTATGGATTATCTAATTAGTGGTACGATTGACATTTTTTGTTATCGCCCTACTGACTTTGTAATTCTTGATTGGAAAACTAATAGAGATGGTTTAAAATTTGAAGCAGGATATTATAAAAAAGATAAGTCTGTAATTCCTAACCAACTTACTGACCAATGGGTTAAAAAACATGAAACAATGCTTCCTCCTTTAAGTCATTTAGAGAATTGTAATGGTGAACATTATACTATGCAACTTTCTCTTTATGCTCTAATGAGTGAATTAATTTTAGGTATTCCTTGTCATGGCTTAGGTCTTTGTCATATAGGTAGTCCTTGGATTAGAAATAAATATGGTCAACCTTTACGAGATAGTAATGGTTATCATGTTGACCCAAATGGAGAAGAAACAGTTAACTGGTTTAGAATTAACTATCGTAAGAATGAAGCAATAGCTCTTCTTAAAGATAGATTATATAAACTTACAGCAGAAAGAAAAACAAATAATAAACAATTAAATTTATTTTAATATGATGAAAACTGCACTTTATACAAAAGTTAAGAATTATGATTTTGAAGCTCTTTTTAAAAAGAAAGGTTATGCCTTTTTTACAAACGGAGCATATAATCTTAATATAATTGGAGTTCGTGCTTCTGGGACACAAATAACAAATAGTTTTGATGATGTTCTTGTTCTTATATATAAAACTCCAACAGGACAGTGGGCTAGACAAATATATCAAATAACTACTGACCCAGGACGTTATTATATGATTAATCCTACTCAACGTAAAGGTACTGCAATACTTGTTCCAGGTCAATATAGAGCTACATACAAATTAGATTTACATAGAGGTAAATATACAGCTCTTTGTCAAAGAAATAAACCTGTTAAAGTATATAGAGACGCAAATAAAGATGAAATATACGACTGGAATCCTGCAACATTAGATGAAGGTATGTTTGGTATCAATATACATAAAGCAGGTAGATTAAGTTCTAGAGTTGATACTTGGAGTGCAGGTTGTCAAGTGTTTGCTAATGAAAGTTCCTTTAATAATTTTATAAACTATTGTAAAAAGCAAGTTAGTAATGGACTTGGTAATTGTTTTACATATACTTTACTTAAAGAAGAAGATTTAGTATGAAAGACAAACTAGCATATATAAATATAATACTTGTTGTATTTCTAATAGGTATTGTTATAGGTTGTTTTATGGGTTATTATACCAATAGTGATAAAAATATTGCTAACAATAAAATTGACTCATTAAACAATAAACGTGAAGCTATTAAAATTAAAGTTGAAAACTTAGATAGTATTAAAGATGCAAAAGTCATTGAGGTTAGTACTCTTAACAACGATAGTACTCTTAAATTGTTCTATAAGCTGGTGTCAGAATGATAATCATACAATTTCTTCTACGGGGGAGCTTACTGCTACTAGTGACTCTGTATTGGTTGCTTTTGACGACCTTCGTAAAGCTAACGCAAAAATGGTTGAACTTAAATATCAAAAAGAAATTAATGATTCACTTAGGTCAATCATTGTTGTTGACGAAAAGATTATGCGAGAATATAACGATAACGTTAATGCTCTACAGAAACAAATTAAACAAGAAGTTAGAAAACGTAAAATCGCAGGTTGGCTTGGAGTCCTTGTTTCGGTTTCCTTGGCTGTTGCGCTTATAGTTAAATAAATTATGGAACAAACTATTGAAAAGTATATTGCTGAATACCCTTTTCTTCAATATATAAAAGAAGATAAAAGTCATTATAAGCACGCAAAAGATGCTGGCTATGATGACCCTGACGATTTATTTCTTATAGGAGAGTCTGGAGGTTTTCTTCTTAACATACAACCTGGAGATAAATTTGTTAATACTCATTTATTTACAGAAGTTGCTGATTTTTATAGAAAAAATAAACAATATACTTTTTTTAAAGTTGATAGTATTCCACATAGAAGATTTAGAAAAAGAGAAGAGTATCGTCGTAGACATGGCTTTTCTGCTCCTTGTTTATTAAGAAATGGTGTAGTTCAAAATGTACGTATTACAGGTGGTATGTATAATTATTTGAATTATACTATGATTGAACAATTAGATACGTCTACAGCTAAAGTTACAAATAAAGCTTCTACTGGTAAAAAGAAGTATGACTTTCCAAAGTTTATAGATGCTCAGTTTTGGACTTGGCATATAATGGAATTTGCTCAACGTAATGGTTTTCATCTTATAATAGATAAAACTCGTCGTGGAGGTTTTTCTTATATTATGGCTGCTGATACAGCTAACGATTTAAATCTTAATGCAAGAAAAGTAGATATTCATGTTGCAAGTGATAAGAAATATCTTACAGTAACTGGTGGTTTAACAGACTTTACTATAAATAATTTACGTTTCTTTGAAACTAAAACTCCTTTTGTAAGAGGTATTCTTTCAACAGATAAAGAAAACTTTAGACTTGGTTATAAATTACCAAATGGAGTTGAATCTCCAAAATCATGGAAAAGTGCTTTATTTAGTGTATCTGCGATGAACAATCCAGATTGTGCTATTGGTAAAGATGCTATGAAAATAAAGGTTGAAGAATTATCTACTATGGATAATTTTGACGAGTTTATGAGTGTTACTGAACCTGCAATGAGAACAGGTAGTTATGTTACAGGAACACTTATGGCTTGGGGTACTTCTACTACTGGAAATATGCAAATCTTTGAACAAAACTTTTATTCCCCACAATCATATAATTTTATGCCTTTTGAAAATGTTTGGGATAAAGATTCACGTAATGAATGTTGTGGATACTTTAAGCCATACGCGTGGGGTCTTCAAGGTCAAGTAGGAGATTTGTTTGCAATGGATGCAGATGGTAATTCTAATATTGAAGTAGCATTACGTGTAGCATATATAGAGCGCAATAGAAAAAAGAAGACTGCTAAAACATTTGCTGAATATATCAATTATTTAGGTCAATATGCTAATATGCCTTCTGAGTCTTTTAGTTCTACTACTGAAAATATATTTAGTAGTGAGCAACTATTAGCTTATGAAGAAAAACTTAGAACAGATAATGTTTATAAGATTTATAGTGATGGAATGTTTTATGAGAGTGCTGATGACAAGAGAAAGGTTATATTTAAGACAAATGCTAGAATTGAAGCTGATGGTGGTAAATACAAAGTTGACTTTTTTGATTGGATAGAGGGTGTTCCTCGTAAAAATAATGAACATCCTCATGGCTGTTGTAGGTTGTGGTTTAATCCAATAAAAATAGATTATATAAACAATGATGGCGTAAAAGTATATGGAACGCCTCCTGGTATATATTCTATAAGTTATGACCCTGTAGGTATTAACAAAGAAAACAAATTGATTACTACAAAACACTCTCATAATAGTATTAAAGTATGGATGGAACCTTGTTCTTATAATAATTTTAAATCTGCTTTAGTTTGTGCCTATTATGGTCGTCCTGAAAAGCTAGAACAAGCTGATTGGATTTGTTATCTTATGGCTAGATTTTATAATTGTGTAGGAACTGTTGCTGTAGAAATTAACCGAGGAGAAACTGTAAGTAATTTTACAAAATGGAAAGCACTAAAGTATTTAATGAAAGACCCAGTTCAAATATGGGATACTTCTCTTAAAGGTGCTGTAGCATCTACTTATGGTGTTAACATGGGTGATGGTCCAAAAAAGCTTGAAGGTCTACGTCTTCTTAAAGAAATGTTATATTCTGTAGTTGGTAAAGATGAATTAGGAAATGATGTTTATTTCTTTCAAACTATTTTTGATTATCAAAGTATATTAGAATTAAAGAAATGGAATAGTGTTGGTAACTTTGACCGTGTATCTGAAATGATTATGCGCGCTCTTAGATGGCGTCTTATGGATGTAGAAGCTGCTAAAGAGCTTGCTACTCGTAAAAAAATAATTGAGAATAAAGATAGTATTTGGAACCGTGAATGGTTTTAGTTAAACAAGATAATAATAATATGAATCTATTTAATGATAAATATTTTCCTAGGCAAAGAGTTTCTTATGCAGAGAAACAAAAAGCTGATTGGTATGGTAACTGTATAGATTATGTAATAGATGCAGGTACTAGTTTTAATGACCGTAAAGAAACTGAAACAAAGTTAGCTATTCTTCACGGTGATATTCCTAATGAGTATTATAAAAAGACTCTTAATCCTTATAATAGTAGTAATGAAAAATATACTAGGTTTCCTGCTACTATGCGTAATCTAGATATAATGAACGATGTTGTTCGTCGTTATGTTTCAGAGTATTTTAAAGGAGTACATGAGTTTGTAGTCGGTGCTAATGCTCCAGATGTTATTTTAAAAAGAAATGCTAAACTTCGTGAAGAGATTGGCATACTGGCTTCACAAGCATTTCAACAAGAATTTGAAAAAAGATTACAACAACTTCAAGCAGAAGCTGAACAAAGTGGTGCTTCAATAGAACAAATAAATCCTCAGGATGCTATGCCAGACCCTGAAGAATTTATGAATAATTTTAATGAAAATTATATAGATGAAGAAAGTAAACAAGCGCAAGATATATTAGATTATGTAAGAAGTATGACATCTGATACCATGATTTATTTATCAGCTTTCTTTGATTATATATCTGTAGGAGAATGTTATACTTATTCTGATATAAGAGGAGAACAAATTATTAAAGAGCATATTCCTGTTATTGATGCATATCCTATTCCTAATGGAGAATTTTTTGTAGAAGACCATGATATGTTTGCTAGACGCATGATGTTATCTTATAGTCAAATTATGGATATGTTTGATGAATATCTTACAGATAAAGACAGAAAGTTTTTAGAAGATTATTATGCTAAAGGTAATCAAAAAGGAGGTACACAACTGCTTTATAGTAAATATTTTGAAACATATAGTGATGTATGTGAGAAGTTTACCAAAGAAGAACGTGACCACTTTAAAAAACAACCTATTAGAATTAATGAAGGTAATAATAATCTTTATGAAGTTTGGCACGTTGTTTGGAAAGGTGAAGTACGAAAAGGTATTCTAACTTATGTTAATGAAGTTGGTTTAACTACTACTAGAGTGGTAGATGAAAGTTATCGGTTAGATAAACAAAATGGAGATATATCAATAGAATGGGAATGGGATACTCAAGTTTACGAAGGTTATCGTATAGGAAGTAGATATACTGCTATATATCCTATCAAAGCAAGACCTATAGCTTATGAACGTAATGGTAAACTTCCTTATAATGGTATAATGGAATTACTTCCATATATGGGTAAGTTTTCTATTATATCTATTATAACTCCTTTCCAAATAATGCGTAATATCTTTGCATATCATAGAGAAATGGTTATAGCAAAGAATAAGATGTTTATTCTATTATTACCTCAAAGTCTTGTTTCTACTAAAGAAGAAGATAGAGTTTATAGAATGGCAGCTGATGGTACTTTGCTTATAGATGATGCTGAAGATAGTAACTCTCAAAAGATGGCACAAATAAGACTACTTAATGCTAATATGGGAGATTATATTGCACAAATTACTCAGCTGATGATAGCCACTCGTCAAGAAGCATGGGATTGTGTAGATATGAACGCACAACGTTATGGTGAAATAGCACAGTCTGCTGGAGCTGCTACTACACAAGAAGCTGTTACTCGTAGTTCTATGGGTAGTGTAATTATTACAGAAATATTTGACCAAATGCGCCGTCGTGATTATCAACGTGATATAGACTTTAGTAAGTTAGCTTTTATAGATGGTTTACAGGTTGCATATAATGATAGCACTGGTACTAGACGCTATTTGAGTCTTGATGTTAATTCTTTTGTTTGTTCTGATTGTGGAGTTATTGTTAAGAATGACGCTAAGGAACAAGATAAAATTCAACAACTTCGTCAATGGGCATTTAGTGCAGCACAAAATGGTGACCTTGATATGGCACTTGCTGCTATAACAGGAGATAATATTTCTAAGATTAAATCTACTATAGATAAATTTAATCAAATAAAAGCACAACATGAAGAGCAAATGAAACAAGTTGAGCAACAAATTAAAGAAGAAGAAATACAAATGAAACTTCGTGAAATTGAAGCTAAAGGTCAACAAGATAAAGAACTTGAAGACCTTAAATTCCAACATGAAATGGCTCTTAAATATATTGATGTTGATATGTCTATGCTAGGTAATACTGGAGGAGATGAAGCAAGTCAAGCTAAAAATAGATTAGCAGCTATAGCCGAAGAAAATAAAGTTAATATTGAACGTGAAAAACTTAATTTACAAAGACAAAATATACAATCTACATTGTATAATAAAGCTGCTGACAGAGCTATTAAAATGGAAGACATTAAAAGTAAAGAACGTATAGCTAAGATTAATAAAAATAAATACGATAAATAGTATGCCTACACCTAAGAAAAGATATTTAGATAGCACTCCTGCTGTTACAAAACAGCAGTTAGCTAAAACGAATAAACATTGGAAGCATGGACTTGGTGGTAATTTATTTGATGGTGGAGGAAAGAAGGATAATAATCCAAAACCTGTAACTACTGGTGGGGCTGGGTATATACCATCCACATCTAATATAGATATTAGACAGAGGCTTTATGATAATGTTGTTCCGTTTAGTTATAATAATCCTGTAGAAAGAATAGCTTCTGCTGTATTTCTCAACAAGCCTTCTAATAAGCAGGAGTATGTTGGTAATAGAGATATTTTGGATGATTTGTGGGGAACTTATCTAGGTATACCAAAAAATAGAAGACACTATAATCCTGTACTTAAGACTTCCAAGTACAAACCTACAAATAGTAAAGGCAGTAACCAAGATTATGTATCCATTCCATTTGCAAACGATGATATAAATCATATCATAAAAGAGGCATTATGGCAAGGAGAAAGAAGTCAGTTACTTAATCCTGAATTAGGTACATTTACTGTAGATACTGGTAGAGATAAAAAGGGACAATATGTATCCTATTATGACAAATGGGACTTAAATCCCTTTAGAGGTATAACTAATGTAGGTAATAAGGTTACAAAGTTTATAGGTTTAGATAAAGCAGGAGATTTGTCTTTTGGCATAGGAAAACCTATAGAAATCTATGATAGGATTTATCTTGATGATTACTATGGTGTACCTTATCCTTACAGAGGAGCTACTTATCTTCCAGAAGTAACTGTATATGGAAAAAAGAAAAAGAAAGCATTAGGAGGCAATCTGTTTAAGGATGGAGGAGATACTAAGGCAAATATTCCTGTTACATACTTCACCCAAAGTGAGGCTATGCCCCTTCTTGCAGATAATCCAAACAGAACAGCTGTTCTTGATGAAGTTACTGTTAAGCCCTACAAAAAACTGCCCATGCAGTCTAAATTGTTTCAAGGTATAACCAACCAATCAGCCAATGAAAAGGCAGATGAATATGTCAACAGGGTAACTCCTACTGCTGAAGACCTACTCAATATAGGTACTTTAGGAGGTCTAAACAATCTTTCTCCAACTCAATGGGCAAGAAGAGCCTATGATTTAAGAGAAGCTATAAAAGGTAATATGTCATGGAACAAATTTGGAAATAATTGGTTCTATGGAAATAATGGTCTAGTATCTGACAAGTATGCTCAAAAACATCCTTATACTTCTGCTGCAATAAACCTTGCTGGTGATATAGGAGCATTTGGCACATTTTCTGCACTAAGAAAGTTACCTAAGTATGCTAAATTGATGAAGGCTGAGAATAAAGCTGCACAAGAAGCTGCTGCTCTTAACTGGAGAAATATGTTTTCTAACAGTGTTAAAAGGACAAGAGTCGGGGATGTTGAAATAGATAATCCTAACCTGCTATATCATCTTGATAGAGGTAATAATACAGGTGCTTTCAGTAATCATGGAGCTTATGTAAAGAATGGTATTCTTTTTCCTGGTGTTGCTAAAAAAGAAGGACAATTAGACTATAGTTGGTGGAATAAGGGAAAACCTTATGCAACATCTGTTAATGGTGAACCAATGACAAGATTAATGACCGCCACTAAAGATACACCTAGAATGTTGCACGTTAGAAGTCAAAATTATCCTATCGGTCAGTGGACTGGTAGTAAAGGGTTTGTGCTTCCCTCTGAATATGTTAATCCAGAAGGTGTTAATGTATCTGAAAGTATCTACGCTTTAGAGCCTACTTATGGCTGGAGGAGAGTTAGTAAGAATACTCCTACTTTAAATTGGGCAGATGCTACAAGAACTCCACGAATTACAGCTGAAAATGCTATAAATATAACTCCTATAATAGGCGGAGGTATAGGATATGGACTATATAAAAAATCTAATAAAAATAAAAATATAAGATAATATTATAAATGATAACAAAATGGTATGAAGTAACTTGTGATTATTGTGGTAATGTATTAAATCATTATATAGACATTAAACCATCTGATAAAGAATTAAAAGATGATGGATTCTATGTAAAGGGTCATAAACATTTTTGTGATATAAATTGTTATTTAAAATCTAAATTATAAATAGTTATGCCTACACCTAAAAGAAGAATTGTCTACAAAGCTATAAACGGTAAAGTTTATAATACGCGACAAGAAGCCGTATTAGCTAATCGTATTTATAAGAATGACGCAGCATATAACTATAATTTAAAAGATAAAAAAGATTATATAGCTAAATTTACTGGTAGACATTGGAATACTAAAGAAGAAGCTGTTAGAGATAATACTAATTATAAAGAAAATGTTCACTATCGTTATAATATAAAAGCTGGAAGATACAAAAGTCCTTATAAAAATTATAACATTCCTTTTATACCAGAGAAGAAAATTACTCTAACAAACGCAGGTTTAGCTACAGGTGCAGTTTTAAGTACAAATCTTTTAGATTCTATAGCTGTTAATGCAGAAAGAGCTGGATTGCCTATTAAAACTGCTATTGGTTTGGCTACTAAAGAAAGTACTTTAAATAATCCTACTTATGATATTATTAGTAGAGCTAAAATATCCAAAGTAGATAGACAAGACTTAAATAAAGCTCGTTGGCGACAAAAACAAATGGGAGTAACTAAGCCTATCAAAGCTATACAAAATATAGGAGTTGGCGATACAAAAGAAAGTTTGCTTATAAATTATAATCCTAACGATAATCCATATAACGGTGTTTATAATTATGTAATGCATAAAGCTAAAACTTGGGAAGATAATATAAGAATGATGAAAGAAAGTGAAGCTTATGCTGATAAACAAGCTATAAGAAATCAAGCACAACCTTCTAAAAGTTATCTTCAACTTGGTTTTGAACATTATAAAAAGAATCCACGAGGATATAATCCTGGTCAATCTAATTATCCTCAATTAGTTAATAAACGTGGTGAAGAAGTTTGGGGCAGTCCTGAGATACAAAGTTGGTACAAAACATATCGTAAGCGTAGTTTAGAGGAAGGGGGTAAATAATATGGCTACACCTAAGAAAAGACACTTACGTAATAACGGTTATAATACTTGGGCTGATGCTCTTGCTAAGAAATGGAATATATCTAGAAGAGAATTAGAACAAGATGATTATGATTATAGAGGATTTTATAATTCAAATCTTGCAGAAGCCTATAATATTTTAGCAGATAAAATAGGTACTCACTTTCCAGATACATATAAACTTCCTACACATCCTACATTTAGTTATGAAAGTATTTATAGCGGACGTAATGGAAATATTGTTGGAGGTCATTGGCAAGAAAATCCTAATGCTTTACAACGATGGACTTACCAATTAAGTCCTGACCAAGTTAGAAATAATTGGAATATTAAAAGAACTTTAGAATATGTTGGTAATGCAGAAGACCAAGGGTTTAGAGTTACTGATAAATATGGAAGAGTTCCTATTGTAGATGGAGCTATTGCTGGTGGAGTCCTTCCTGCTGTAACAATAAGACCTAAGCATAAAGCTGGTGGTTCTATTCAAATCGCTCCCTCTAAACGTGGAACTTTTACTGCTGCTGCAACTAAGCACGGTATGGGCGTTCAAGAGTTTGCTTCTCGCGTATTATCTAACAAAGATAATTATTCTCCTGCTATGGTTAAGAAAGCTAATTTTGCAAGAAATGCAAGTAAATGGAAATGATAATAGAGTAATTGAAGCTTAAACTTGAGTGCATTCCCAAGTTACTCAGTGTCCTAATAGTATTAAATGTACTACTTAGGACACTTTATTATTTTGTGGATTTTGATATTTGATTTTACAATAGGTAACGGCGTAATGATGACTTTATCAGCCAAGCATAAAACTTATAACAGACAGCTTGTAAATATTGAAATTCAAGATTTATTGTGTAAATAAGCTCCCCCATAGAAGAGATATTGACTGCTTAACTTACTTTTAAGACTGATACTTAAACTATATTAGCACTATTAATTTTCTTACAGCTTATATTACTGTCGTCTAAAATATTAAATAAATGTTAAAACTTTAATATAATGTTTGATGGTAATGATAAAAGTGCTATATTTGTAACGTTTAATAAAGTTATAATAACGATTAACTTACTAATAAAATTATGGCAGATATTGATATTGATTTTGAGGGTACTAGCGGTAATGGCAATAATGGTCAAGCTGGTAATGGCAATCAAAGTGCTGGTGGTGTTACTACTGGCAATGAAGGTAATACAGGTAATGCTGACGTTACAGACCTGAATGGTGGAGGTACTGCTGACCTTACTTCTGGTGCTAATAACAATAACCAAGGAGGTAATGGTAATCAGGGTGGTGACAATAACCAAGGAGGTACTAATAACGGAAATACTGACAGTAGTACCAATAATGGTGATACCAATAATAATGGTCAAGAGGGAGCTGATGGTAATAGCAACACTTCTTCTACGGGGGAGCTAAAGCCTGGAGATAAGCTTGAATTTGATAATGCAACTTATACCGTTTCTCAAAATGGTGATATAGTTGATGACAAAGGTCAAGTATTTAAAAAAGCTGATGAAGTTAAAGATTGGCTTTCTTCTCTTGAACAAGAAGAAGATGCATTATCTATTGACGCAATACAAGAAGCTCTTGGTACAGAAATTATTGATGAGGAAGGTAATAAAATAGAATACACTAACGATGCCGCTGGTGTTAAGGCTTATGTTGATGCAGTTCTTGAATTAAAATCTAGAGAACTTCAAGAAGGTGCTATTAATAAGCTTTATTCAGAAAATCCTCTTCTTAAACAATTTCAAGACTATGTGACAGTTAATGGTTCTCCTATTGGTTTTGGAGAACTTCCCGATAGAGATGGTATTATTGTAGATAAAGAAAATCTTGCGCAACAGGAAGCTATCATTCGTATGGCTGCTAAAGAATTTGGAAACAAGTCTTTAAATGACAATTACATTAAGTATCTGAAAGATACTGGCAGTTTATATGATGAAGCTGTTAATCAACTTGCTGCACTGCAAGAACAAGATAAAACTGTTCGTGAAGAATATGCAAGGAGAGCAGAAGCTGCTCGTATGCAAGAACAGCAAGAACTTAACGATTATTGGAATAATGTAAATAATGTTATTAAAAGCAGAACTATTGCTGGATATAAACTTCCTGAAAGTTTTGTAAAAGAAGTAAATGGTAAGAAACAAACATTAACACCTGATGACTTCTATAATTATCTATCAAGGCAAACTGAAGTTGATGCTAATGGTAACAGAATTACTGCATATCAGAAAGACCTAAATGACGAGAGTAATGAAGATTTACTTAACCGTGAATTGCTTTCTGCATGGCTTATGTATACTGGTGGTACTTATAAAGACCTAATTGGTATGGCAGCTAAAGAAGAACAAGTCCGTACATTGAAACTTAGGAGTAAACAAAGAAGTACTGGTAAAACCGTTAAAGTAATTAAGCCAGCTACGGGTAAAGTAGATTATAATGAACTCTTATTAGGTTAATCTACAGATTGTCTAATAAATAATTAAAAAGTATGTACGCATTAAGAGAAGTATCTCGTGGCAATTATGATGACCGTGGTTATTCTAATGAAGAAACCATTGCTAATCTTGCCATTACTAAAGCTGCGGAAATTAACAATGTCTTAACCTATACTTACGGTTTTGACGATGACCGTTTTCCGCTTACATTTTTAACTGAGGGTCAAGGTTCTATTGGTGTTGTTGATATTGACACTGTTCAGTGGACTTGGAAGACTATGGGTCGTACTAAGTTTAGTGACTATGTTTTGTATTTCAATACTGCTAACACCACACCTGGTAAAGGTGGTGCTATGTTTGAGGTTGAGTTTGCTACTCATTGGTTTATTGAGCAATATGGTTTGATTGCTCCTGATGGCATATCTCAAGTACGTATTATGAAAGACCTTGGTCCTGGTGCTCATGGTGGTTTCCTTTATAGGCTTAAGATTACTAATCCTAATCCTAATGCTTATATAGACCCAACTATGCTTGCTGTTGGAAAGTATTGGTCACTTACTGCTCCTACTATTCCTGAGAGTTACTCTAAGGGTAATCGTAGTAATGTTATGGGTCCTGGTAAGATGACTTCTCAGCTTGAGTTCCACCGTTATTCTAAGGAAATTGCTGGTAATCTTTCCAATACTATTGTTACGTATGAGTTTAAGACAAAGAGTGGTGGTACTACTAATCTTTGGATTAACGAAGAGATGCGTCAACATGACCTTCAAATTCGTGTAATGGATGAAGAGCGTCTGTGGTTTGCTGAATATAACCGTCTTGCTGATGGTTCTATTTCGTTAATTGACCCAGATAACGGACAGCCTATTCCTCATACTGCGGGTATGCAAGAAATTTGTCGTGAATCTAACTATGATACTTATGGTGAGGTTCTGACAATCAATAAAGTAGAACGTACTATTGGTGACTTACTTGATAAGTCTACTGATACTGGTTCTATGGAGATTGTTCTTGCTTGTGGTAAGGGATTTGCTTCAGACTTTGATATGGCTATCCGTAATGACGCTCGTAGTGAAGGTTTCGCTACTCCTCTTGGTGATAAGATGATTGAGGAAGTTCAAGGTGGTCTTTCTTATGGTAAATATTTCCGTCAGTATAAGACTATTGATGGTCACATCATTACTATTAAGAGTCTTTCGTTCTTGAATAAAGGTACTCTTGCAGACCTTGACCGTCTGAATGGTAACATTCATCCTCGTACTGGTCTTCCTATGTGTTCGCATCAAGCTTTCTTACTTGATATGAGTACTTATGGTGGCGACCGTAACATTCGTAAAGTTCGCCAAAAAGGTCAGATTTATCATCAAGGTGTTTTAAAGGGTCTTACTCCTATTCCTCCGTCTTGGGGTGCAGTACCTAACAATAGTATCGCTACTACTGTTGATAAGAGTTCTTATGAGATTAAAAACTCTTATGGTCTGCAAGTAAACAACGCAACCAAGATGATGCAACTGAAGTGTGTACTGTAGTAATTAATGGTTAAATTATAATAACAATGGATACATTAAAACCTAAAATAGAAGGTACTCCAAGTAAAGTTAATAATGGAGAAAAAACTTTAGTAGAAAACGACGCTATAAAGAAAGCCGAACTTGAAGAACCTTATATTGATAAACGAGAAATAACTATTGCCCCTGTGCAAGTTTTTTCTGCTTATCGTACTGTTAATAAAGCATCTATCGGTCCAAGAAAAACTGTGATTGGGAGTTCTATTCGTTCTAGTCGAGTTCTTTCTTCTAACAAGGGTGAAGTTGAGGCATATTTTCCTGAACTTATCGGCATTTCTCCAAGTAATCAAGATTTTACAACTCACGTAAAAGCATATCTTAATAATATTTCATTCAATGTAAATGAACGTGGTAGTGTTTTAAATATATCTTTTTACTATAATAGGAAAAAGGATTATTTAGACATTAAAGCAAAAGAAGATAAAATTAACGCTAAACGTGATGCTGCTCCTCGCAATAACATTAAAGCATTAAAAGAAGCACTTGACGAATGGATTACTGAAACAAATGAACTTGAAAGTACTAAATATCGTTTTGGTCGTCCAGAAAATATAGAACATTATCTTATTTATCGTCATTGTCTTTTATATAAAGAAGTAGCAAAAGACATAGCATTGATTAATTCTGATGTTTCGCTTAGATTTTATATTCGTGATGAAAATAAAGAATTAGAGCGTTCTAGAAGGCTTATTGCTGAACGTAAAAAGGCTATGCGTAACTTCCTTGCTATGGAAGCAAGTGATAAGAAAGTTGAAGCTGTTTACATTCAGATGATTGTATCTACAGGCGGTAGTGTTGGTGAAGCTGTTATGAAGTCTAAAGATGAGAAGATTAGTTCGTTAATGTCTTATCTTAATGACAATCCAGATAAGTTCAATACTATCTATGAAGATAAGAATGTAGAAATGAAAGCCTTTATAGAATCTCTTATAGCTAGAGGTGAGCTTGTACGTCCCGAATTTAACCAACAAATTTCTACAGCAGATGGTACATTTATTGGAAGTAATATAGGAGAAGCTGTAGCTTATCTTAATAATCCCAATAATGCTAGTGTACTTGAAACTTTAAAGAATAAGTATAAGTTACTGTAATTACTACAAGTTATGACATGCCCAAATATGCACATATGGTTTCGCCAATATGCCCAGCAAATGGGTATGCAAAACTCTCGTGCTATTCTTCCTGAACAAATAGACAATTTCATCAACACATCTACTATAGATATAGTTGATGAAATTGTCAAAAGTAATATAGGAACTACCAATGATAGAGTTATAACAGACAATTCTAAATTGGCTAACATCAATGCTCTCCGTACATTATACAAAAAGAAAGACATAATTATTGAAGATGAAAATAAAGTTAGTACTTATAAGTACGACCCTTATATATTTCATTCTAATGAATTAGGTGAAGTACCTTTATATTATGTAGACTTTTCTGTAAAGTATAAAATTACTGATAGTGTTAATGGTAATAGTTCTGAAACTAGGTGGTTTCCTATTCGTGTTATAGACGAAGCTTATTTAGCAGACGTGCTTAATGATTGGGTTCTTTCTCCTCGTATGCGTACACCAGCAATGGTTGTATATGCTAAAAGTTCTACTGAGGCAGGTAATGTAGCAGATAGTACATTTGAACTTTATGTAGGTGAAAACGATAGTAATGGTATGGATTCCATTGCAGCTAAAGCTAATATTGAAAAAATACGTTGCTCTTATATTAAAAAACCTAATGAGGTTAAGTATCTATCTGATATGGGTGGTGTTGATGTAGATTCTGATTTACCAGAGCAACTTCAAATACCTATGCTTAAACATGCAGTAGACCTTTATAGAGTTTCTATTCAAGGTAGTCTATATGCTACGCAACAACAGAATCAGCAGCAACAAAGAGAAAACGCTCGTAATAATGTTCGTCCTGATAATGAGGGTTATCAATCTTAATTTAAATTTATAAACAATGAAACAACTTTTAATAGTAAATAGTCAAAAGGCTATCAACGCTAAAGCAGACGCTAGTGGAGCAGCTGTTTCTCCGTATGACTTTAGTAACCTTGCTGAAGGTGCTATTAGTTTCTTTGAGCTTGATGCTAGCACACTTCTTGCAGCAGCACCTACAAAGAATTTCGGCATTGCTTTAGGACGTGGTACTAATATGCCTGCTTTTGTAATTCCTGAAGTAGACCTTTCTACATTATCTGTAGTTAAGACTCTTCCGTCTGCTGGTGCTAAATTTAGTGCTACATTTACGATGCCTACTCCTGTTGTAGGAAAGGAATATACTGTTATTCTTGTTAAGAAAGGTACTGTTCCTAATGAGCGTAACATCTTTACAACTAGCATTGTAGCTGGTAGTACTACAGCTGCTACTGAAGCTACTGCGCTTGTTAAGTATGTCAACAACAAGGCTAACGATTTGTTCAACGTTAAAGCAACTGTTAGTGGTGCTGCAATTACTATTGCAGCTCAAGATGGCAATAATTATGAAATCAAGTTTGCTGATGCTTTAACTGGTACTACCACTAGTGCTCTTACACAAGGTAAGAAAGCTATTGGTGATAAGGCATACATTGCAGACCTTGCTCAACGTTGTGCAGCTGGTAAAGGATTTAATCTTCTTGACCAAGAAAGTCGAGATATTTATCCTGGTTTCCCCGAAGCTGTTGAGGACTTAGTTCCGAATAGCAGTGGTACTGGTGGTGTATCAACTGCTGGTTATGCTATTTATAGTTTACATTTTGCTACAGGTCGTGCAGCAGGTAAACAAGTAGACGAGCGTGTATGGCAATATGTTCACATTGCAGTTCCTATTACAGCATCTAGTTATGCTACGATTGATACTATTTTAGGAGATGCAAAATCTGACGACCAAGCTGAAAAAGATTAACGATGTTAATGTCCACAGCTCTCTTTAAAGGGGAGCTAGTGGACTTAATACTTTTTCTATGAATGACTTTCAAACAATAAGTGATGTTGTTAATGAAAGTGTACGTAATTCTTCTTATTATACTGTAGCTATATCGAGTTGTGTTTTTATAGTTTATACTTTAATTGTTCAACTAATTGGATATTTTAAAAGTAAAAGCAAAAACAAACCACTTCTTGAAATGGCTAATGCTCTTAAAGAGAATACAGCAAATATAGTTAAACTAAATAGCGTTTTAGATAAAACTTTACAAGATGGTGAAAGAAAGAACGCTCGTCAATGTGAGGATGCTATTAAACTAGGATTTACATCCTTTGCTATGAGGATAGCTCAAGAAGTTACTTCTATAATAGTACATAACAATATAGATAAAAACAAAGAGTTAATTATAGGTAATATAAATAAATTAGTTAATACCGAATATTATAAACTCTATTCTGTTCTTTCTAATTATGAAATAAACGAAGTAAACGTTGCAAGTAAGCTCAAAGAAGAGTGGACAAAAGATATTGCAGACAATGTTATAGCTATTGTTTATAATGGACAAGATGCTATCTCTAGAATAACTCATATTAATGATAGATTAAATATATCTGTTAATGAGTATTCAACTTACATTAACAACAAGACATTCAACACATAACGTTTATGCTGTATGAACCTAATTTAAAACAAGTAATGCTTGATGTCCTAGAAAATAGGATGTCAGGCATTGCTGATTGTATTGTTGCTCTATTTGACCAAGGATATGTTCCTAATAAAAATAAAACTACTGTTTTAGATTGGTCTAACATTTTAATAAGTGCTTATGAAAACATAGATGTATTTAGTAAAGAGCAACAAACTAAGTTAGATAATATTTATAATAAAGTTATTAAATTATGAGTATTCAACTTAAACAAGTAGAACCAGAATATATTTATGTAACTATTCCTGCTGAATATATTTGTGTGTATCATAGAATATTAGCAATGCTTGCTGATTATGGAGAAGATATGCTTAAAGATTGTAAGGCTAGTTGCACAGATAGAAACAGTGGTGTTATTGAATGTTTTAATATGTTTAATGCTGCCGTTGCCGCTAGAAAATTAGGTAAAGAAAAACTAGCTGAAACTCTTATTAAATATATTAAAGCTAAAATAAATCAAATATATCAAAATAAAGATAATTCTACTTCTTTTGTATTTCCTATTGACGAAACAGGACAACTTAAAGCATTTGTAAGTTGTGGAGAAAGACCTAAATTTGAAATAAGTGCTGATGATGGAATACTTTATGAACATAAATTTAATAATGGTTTTGATGAACATTTCTATCTAGGTCCAGAAGATGAAAGCCATGAAAGCTCCCCCATAGAAGAGAATGGTTTATCTGCTGAGTTTACTCCTATGTATCACGAAGTAGATGGAGAAGTAAGACCTTGTGGTGATTTATATGTTTATTATAATGGAGTTGCTATAGACCCTAATGATTGTGATATAGATTATTATTTTGATGACATACAAGTAAATAGATGGAATGATGTATCTAATTTACAAACAGGTCTTCACACATTTACAATAGTTGTAAACTATAATGAAGAAACAACAGTTATAAGTAGAGAGTTATATTATGAAAAGTCAAATTGAAAAATTAGGTAAAGTTTCTATTACTGTTGAACAAGATTATTGGAATATAAATAATTCTTATGATAAACTTGTAGTAGTAGAACGAGAAAGTACTCATACTTGTTATTTAAGTAGAAAACCTGTGCATCCAGGTGTATCTATTGATAACAGAAAGTATTGGGTTAAGTTTAGTAAATATTCAGATATTCCTTATGAAATTGTTCAAGAATTAGGAGATAGTTATGAGTTAGCAGTTTCACAAAGAACTATAACAGCTAATCTTACTTCACTACAAAATCAAATAAATCAAATTATAGATAATACATTAAATATAAATTTTACATTATCTCCAAATATTGTATTTGTCGGTGACACTCCAACTGTTGAACTAAGTATAAGTACTGATATGGCAGCAAATGATATATTGCTGTATAAAAATGAAGAACTTATTGCTAGTGGAAGTGGTACTTCTTTAACATATACAGATGTAAATGAAGAACCTTTAGAAACTAATATAATTTATAGTGTAACTTGTAATGTAAATAATGTAAATAAAACTGTAAACAAAACATTTAATGTAGTTAATAAAATATATTATGGTGCTGGTACAAATTACACAGATGCTGTTACTGTATATTCTCCTAGTATAAATCCTAAAGGACGTTATACTGTAACTGTTCAAACTAGTGGAAGTTATATATATTTTAATGTTCCAAATTATATGGACATTAATAGCGCAAGTTTAAGTGGTTTTGAATTTCCCTTAGACGAGCCTACTACTGTTACTATAGATAATACTGAATATAAATCATATAGAAGCAGTAATACAGTAGATGCTGGAACTTATGAAATTACAATATCTTAAATAATAAACTATGGCAAAAGATATAAACATTGGAGGAAGACTTCACAGTATAGCTACAGGTAATGTTGTAGCAGGTGCTGATGAAATCTTAGATGATAACCTTGGCAAAAAGCAAACACAGATTAACACAGAAACTTATAGTCTTGTTGAATCTGTCAATAATGCTTTAGATGCGCTAAATCCTGACCAGCAAGAAGCTTTAGCTGTTGCTGCAAAGGCTAATGCCAATGAAGCTAAATTAGGTTATTATGTTTGTGACACTAATGCTGATACAGCAGCTAAGACCGTTGTTGCTACTAATTATGTATTAGGAACTGGCGGCAGCATAAAAGTTAAGATGACCAATGACAACACTGTCAATAATGCTACACTAAATATCAATTCTACAGGAGCTAAACCTTTGTTTTATGAAGGAGCGAGAGCTTCTTCTACTAACACTTGGAAAGCAGGTGAAACTGTAGAAGTATATTATGATGGTACTAACTTCTATGCTAATAATGTAGCAGGAGGAGGTGGTGACGGAGTATTTGATGTCAGTGAGAAATATCCTACAAGTGGTGTAGAAGGAAGCAATACTTATACGCTTTACGGTGCTCTTGCAGTACTTAATGCTAATCTTCCTGCTAGCAAGAAAAAAGGCGGAATGAGTATCAAATTCGTGCAAAGTTCTGACAATAAATATGTGCAGTATAGACTGATGTCTGCTACATTTAGCACCACTGCTTCTAATTGGCAGGGAGTTGCTACATCTGGCAACGATTTTATCAATCCAAAGGATGCTGATAAAGTAAAACTGCCAACTATAGGAGCTGTCAAAGAACATGAACATGAAATGTTAAATCAATATTTTGACCAATTAGATGATATTCATGCAGTATATGGTAATGCGGGTATAAGTGGTTTGTATATTGATACAAAGAATGTTCCAGACTTTGATAGCTCAAAACTTGTCATAAGTAGTTTCAATACTTCCGGAGTTGCAATTATTAAATATGATGGAACTGTAGTTCTAAGCGCAAAAAATGCAGATAAAGAAGCTGTAAAGATGAAGAGAGAGAATGGCGGACTTCTTGATGGATATATTAAGCTTGACATTGCTGCAATTGGTAGAATTACTTCTTCTTCAAGTATTATAGTAAATTTGTCACCTAATTACAAAGCTTATGATGCTTCGTTTTTTCCTGCATTTATCCCAGCTAAATATGATTTGAATATTATAAAACCTATTGTTTATCCAACTGCAAGTACACAAACATTAGAACCATGTTCATGTATAATAGATGCTTATGGAGCTGTTTTAGAAAAATATACTATAATAAGGATAGCTTATTTAAGAAAAACTGCAAACAATCCAGTACTTTGTGCTCTTAGGTATGGAAATAATGAAAACTATTTAAATACTATTAATGGTATGATTTCTAATACTGATTGGAACAATGGTGTAAGAACTATAACATTTCCTAATGTTAATCTGTTTATTGTTGTTAGTGATAATATAGAGCATTTGCCAGATGATGTACAACTAGTAAATGGAGATTTGAGAGTAAGATATGTTAAAGACAATAAAACAAGAAGTTCTGTTGCTCCTATAATTAAGTTCTCCGATGCTTTAGAAGAGCAGATAAAAGTATGTAACAGGCAGAGTAACCTTGCTCCTATACCTTTTGATACTTTTGTTGTAAATCCAGATAATATATATGGCGTTTTTTCAAATTTCCAAAAATATGAAAATGATGGTAATACAAGATGGTGGTATTCAAATATTCATCCCTGTTTTAACCCATCTACATATTTTGGAAGATGCTATCGAAAAACATGGCATCGGTATAATGAAAATGCTATTGATGATGTTTTGGTAGGATGTGTAGAAAGGCACACTCGTATTGGTTATATTGGTTTTTGTATGTTTAATTCAAAAGAACATACTGATGTTACAAACAATATCATAAAACCAAATAATTGGTCTGAGAAACAAAGTATATATGAGAATAATCTTTCTGATTATAGTTTTTCTTTCGACACTTCCAATAATTTTTTAATTGACGGAAAGCCAGTATATACTGAACTTCCAAATGATGTTATCTGGGAAATGATAGAAGAGAATACACTTCCAAATTTTATGCTACATACAAGCAATGGATATTACATGGCTTATCCTAATTATAATTCGGAAAGCCTTTATCTATGGTGGAAGTCGTTTATTGAGGCACTTGGAAGCTATCTTAATGGAACAATTACATATAATGGAGTAACATATACAAGAAAAAATCTTGTTGAATGTGTTAGGGTTATGTGTATAGGAATATATGGAGAAGGTGCTTGTAGCAATCTTTGTATATTCCCTGATGATGATTCTATATTGAGAGATTACTTTAAGTTATATATTGATAATTTTTCTAACAGATTGCTTATTCCTATGGCATCAACTTACGATTATGAGGTAAATCTATATAGTGATACAACATGGGAGTATTTATGGACTCTTACTAATGATGCTGGTCTAAGTGGTGTTTTCTGCGATATTTTAGGTCATAACCCAGCTGCACTGTGGGTTACGTCAGGATATAAATTATCAGATAATCTTAATAGATTTGATATGCGGAATAGACCTTTTAATGGAGAATTTGCAGGTAGTGAGGTGAATGAACATGGCTTGTACACATTAAATTATATGTTTAAATATAGTGCTTATGGTGTTTCTATGAGTAACATAACAAGACAGACTTTATTAGGAAAAGAACAGATAACAAAATGTGCTATCACAATAGGTGCAAAAATATATATTTCTAATCCTAATTTATCAGATAACATCTTATCATATAGTATTCAAAATATAGGCATTTCAAATATTTACTCTCCTTATTGGAAAGCTAAGTATGTATTTAGAGGTGAGGACAATTCTTTGTTGTCAGAAGTCGATGCTAATTTAAGTGTTCAAGATATAAGTCCTAATAGTATAGCTTATGAAGAGGCTGGTTTGATAGGGAATGGAACACCTATTACTGAAAATATAACAATTCCATCTGGTACAAAGAAAATTCTGTTTAAGATTGCAGACATATACGGAGTTTATGAAAACTATTATCTTCATAATTACGGTAGGACAGAAGATGGAGAATATTTATTAATTGTTCTAAATACATAGTTACGACAACATAGAAATTGACATAACTGCTTATGGTACTATAGCTATTTTTAAAAGAATAGATTACAGTGCTATGAAAATGAAGCTGTTTAAAAATATAGCTGAAGCCACAAATACAACTGTTGATAATATTATAAAATCAGGACTATATAAAATATGTTTAGTATAATAAACAATTGAAAATTATGGAAAATAAAACATTTATGATGCCTCCTATTGCTGTTCCTAAGTTTATTCTTAGAAGTACTGGAGAAGAAGTAGAAGTAATCGACTCTGAGATTAAAGAGCGTGGTGATAGAAGTGAATTTGATTGGGTTACTTACATTGATAGTCAAGGTAAGGAACATATCAGAGAACATCTGAATATCCAACTTGACTTTAAGACTGTATCTAATGATACATTTAATAAGTTATTAGATGCAGCTAAAAGTAGTAATATTCCAAGTACTAAAAATCAAAGAGTATTTGAAGTGGCTAAGGAACTTGTTGTGCATGGCAGTCATGTAAATTCAGCTGTGAGTGTTGCAAAAGAATTGGTAGATAGTATAGGAATTGAATATCAATAAACTATGACACATAAAGAAGAAAGTTATGTTCTTGATACTCTTTTAGAGATACAAGATACAATCAGAAGTCCTACGTTTAAGCAGCTGATTAAAGAAACGCATGAAAATAATATTATGCTTAAACAAATAATAAAAGTTTTAAATACTTATTTAGCTAGACATCATCAAGAAAATGAAGATGATTTTATGAGAAATGTTTTAGCTAACTTAGTAAGTAGTGGTTTTGATATTAACGCATTAATGAAACAATAAATGGAAATATTAAATAACATAATACAAACAATATTAGAAAGTTTTGACTTTACTTATTGTATAATAGTTAATCTAATGACTTATCTTATAGTCAATACGGTTAATGATATAATCAATAAGCCTTTAACTACTTGGTATAAAAGGCTGATACTTCTTGGAGTGATTATATTCATAGGTATGATATATTACTTATGTGATGGTTCTGTTAAAATTCTTTTAAATAGTTCTATACTTGCTCCTGTGTTTTGGTCTTGGGTTCTTAAACCTATATGTAAAAAATTTGGTATAGATTATAAAGAAATTGATATAGATAAATAAACTTAAAAATATTATATATTTTAAAATTCAATTTCAGCGTGGCTTAACAAGTTGCTTATTAGTTAATAAGTTTATATATTGACGGCAAGCAGAAATAAAATAAACTGCTAAATTGAGCAAATTTATAATAACAAACACTGATAATCAACTAAAAAAGATAATGACTTATGGCTGAGAAAATAAATAATCGTAGATATAAAGATAGAGGTGTAGCTGCACCTAGTATTCCTAAAGGAGGTTTTACTAAACGTCGTAGGAGGCTTGAACATGGAGGAAAGGCTACAGAATAGTTTATACAAAATAGAATTACATTGGATAAAGATAATACCAATAGTGATTGCTATATTAAGTTTCTCAGATACTGTTTTATCTTATATTGGTTATGAAGGCAATAGTATTTCTTATATTATTGCCTTATTAGTATGGCTATTCTTGTATTTATCTTCTTTTGTATTTAAGTTTTGTAGATGGCATAGAATGTTCTTATACTATATATTAGTAGAAGGTATAATAAATTGGTATGATTATGAATTTATAATTCCTCTAAGTCTTAGACCTATGATTGCTATTCAATTATGTCTTACTGTTATATTTATTTCTATTGGACTTTATTTTCATAGACATGATAAGCTCGCCTGTAAAAGAAATCGTGGCAAAGCTACTGCACGAATATGCTAATAAAATTCAAGATGGTACTAGTAATATATCTATAGAAGAAGCTAGTAACATTCTTACTGCTGTTGCTCATATTAAAATGACAAAACCAGAAGTTTGTGAATATCTTAATATTAGCAGAAGTAGATTTGACGACCTTGTTCGTGAAGGTAAACTACCTAGAGGTAAGAAAATTAAACATGATAATAATCTAATTTGGTATAAAGATGAAATTATAAGCGCAATAGATGAAAGTTAATTCAACACTCTTTCTACGGGGGAGCTTATTGGCAACCCTTTAAACTGCTAACTTACTGATAGTTAGCAGTTTATTTTGTTTATCGGTAACACTGTGTTTCAGATACATTTGTTAGTACTTTTACAACATCTTTTAATGCGCATAAAAGAACTAATAACTTTATTTACTAACAAATTAAAAATGAAACAACTATGGGTGAAAATGGAGTTCTTGTTTTCCCTGATGCAGCTGCAGGACGTGCTGCTTCTAGTATTGACCCTAATCTTCTCCTTGCTCTTCAAAACAATGGTGGATTTGGTGGTGGTAATGGACTATATTGGTTATTCTTCCTTTGGATGATGTGGACTCAAAACGGTCGCAATGGTAACTTTAATGATTATGTTAATTCTATGAACGGCAATGAAGGTCGTCAGTATCTTGCTGAGATTATGAATGGTCGCTTTGACAATCTTAACACTTTAGCTCAGATTGTAAATACTGGTGTTGAAACTGTTAAGAACGGTATCTTTGCTCTTCAGAATAACATATCTCAGGTTGGTGCAAGCGTTGGTCTTAGTGCTGCTGAAACTCGTAACGCTATTGCTCTTGGTAATGCTGGTCTTGCTAAACAGCTTTGTGAGTGCTGCTGTGAAAATCGTTTGGCTATTGCAAATCAGACTAACGCTTTGCAAGCTACTATGGCTGCTAATCATGCCTCTGCTACTTTACAAGCTGCTCAGAATCAAGCTGCTACTCAGCTTCAGATGGCTCAGATTGAAAGTGCAGACCAGCTTGCTGTTTGTCAGCAAACTAATACTCTTGCTACACAGTCTGAAAGAAATACTAATAGTATTCTCAATGCTATTGCTGGACAAAACACTCTCATTACAAAAGAGTTCTGTGATTTGAAAGAACGTGAGTTACAGAATAAGATTAATACTCAGGGTGATATTATTACTCAGCTGCGAAATCAGATTAGTAATGATAAGCAAACACTTCAGTTTAATGCTGCTTTCCACGCTCTTGATGATAAGATTGATGCTATTGCTGCAAAACAGCCTCAGACTGTTCCTGTTCAGTGGCCTAATCTTGTAGCTGCTAACGCTACTCCGTATGTAGGTCAAAGTTATTATCCTGGTGGCTATGCAGGTTGGGGTGTTGGTATGAACGGTGGTGTAATACTTTAATATGGATAGGAGGTAAAAGTATGGCTTGTTGTAATCAAATTATAGCAACTAATGCAGGAGGTATTCCATATATAGTATCTACTAATACTGTTATAGGTACTGATAATATAAATATAGCTCTTGGCTCTCGTAGAGTACAACCTGTAGGATATATTACAGTAATTATCAGTAATGTTATACCAGCAGATGCTACAACAACACTTCCTGTAAATCTTACATTAAATGATGTTACAAAGCCTCTTACGTTGCCAAATGGTACTCCTGTAACTGCGGCTGAGTTACTTAACGTTAGTAACATTCTTATTTTTAATGATAGGACTAAAGGATTGCTTACCCTTATGTCTAGAACAATAGCTTAAACTTTAAAATTTTATAATTATGTTTTCTACTTTAAGTAAAGGAAATGTTCTGTATGGACTTGATAGACGAGATAAAGTTAAATGGTTTACTGCGTCTATAGAAAATGTAACTCCGACTATGTCTAAAACTACACAAATGTTTGGACAAATGCCTGAATTAAGACTTGATATTGTAGCTAATATTAACGGTGAACAAAAAACATTCCAACAAGTGCCCAGTAATAATGCTATTGCTGATTTTGGAGATAAATCATTTGTTATAGCTGACAATAAAGATTCTCTTTTTAATTATGTTAAAACTTTAAAACAAACAAGTAAGAATATAGTTGAAAGTGCTTCTTATCACGAATCATTAATTCCCCAATATGATGAAGTTCTTAATGAACTAATGCCTGGTAGTGCAAATAATGATGAAGTTAAAGCTCTTAGAACTGAAGTAGGTAGTCTTAAATCACAGCTTGCAGAGGCTATTGCTTTACTTAAAGGAGGAAACAATAAACAAACAACTTAAGATTATGGTAATACTAAGATTTCGTAGCAATACAGAACTAAAAGATATGCTTAAAAAAGCTAAGAAAATGTATAAATTTTCTAAGGAATTTAAAGAATGTCTTGAAGAAAAAGTTGAAGATACTGACGATGAAGATTATCGTTATGAAGACGAAGAAGATGAAGATGAACGTCGAGAAATGATGGAAAATCGTCGTAGTAACGGAGGGTCTTATCGTCGTTATCGTAGAAGTATGTAACTTTAATCATGGGTAGTAGTCTTAGATTGCTACCCATTAAACTTTAAAACTATGCATAGAAGAGAAAATTTTACTGCTTACGAAACAATGCCTGAAGACCTTGCTATTTATATGAGTCATAACGGTCCTCACTTTAATAAAGAAGCTTGTAAATTTGCAGTTAGTCAAATGTATAAAGATGAAGATGAAGAATTTGTTCCTTTTACAAAAGAACAAGTAACAGGACTTCTTCAAAGCTATGGTGTTAAAGTTAAAAATAATAAGCTTTATGATGCAGTATATGTTGCTAATATGTGTAAAGCTGATTATCTAGGCGACTCAGTTCCTACAGAGGAACACGTAGCTAAATATATTAAAAATACATTAGACGACCCTGATGGATTAGAAGGTCTTACATTTAATCGTTGGATTGCTGATATGAAATGGGTTGGTATTCCAATTCCATGGGATGAATTTCTATGATTAAACAATATATTAACATAGATAATTATTGGAAGGTTGTAGTTTATTATAATATAAATTATAACCTTTTTGATTATATAGTTAAAGACTTAAATAAACTAAATACCAACACTAAAACTATTATTAACATATATAAAAATATGTCTACAGGAAAAGCTAAAGCTGTTACTATATCAAGTATTAAATATAAAAGAAGTGTTGTGTTATTCAACATACATAAAAGCTTTAGTGATTATATAAATTCAATAATACATGAAGCTGAACATATAAAGCAAGCAATGCTTAGAGCTTATAATGTTGACGATAAAGGTGAAGCTCCAGCATATACTATAGGGTTTATAGTAATGAAAATGTTAACAAAGAAGATGTTAAAAAGATTAGAACTTAAAAATACGTAAATATAACACTTTTTAACATAATGATGCTTGGACTTTTCAAACTTTTTGCTAACTTTGCGATAGTGCTGTGATATAGTTTAATTATTATATTATATATAATATAATATAATAATATTATAAAAATAATAAATAATATTATAAAAATAATAATAAATTAAATTATATAATAAATAAAATAATAAATAATAATATAAATAATATTTATATAGATACAGATAGCTCCCCCGTAAAGAGAAATGTAGATTAGTTTAGAACCACTCAGATAGTCATTGAGTTGTCAATTCTACAACTCTTCTACGGGGGAGCTTTAATTATAAAAATAATTATAAAGTTTATAAACTTATGAGAAAAATAAATAGAATAGTTCGTAAAGACATAGGTTTAGGTTTTCTTAGAGGTTGTAGTATTCCTCAATTTGTAGATAGAGTTACTAAACTTGTTTCTGATTGTTTAGACCAAATTAATGAGTTTTATGATGTTTTATCTACTGTTAAAGATGGAAAAGACGGTAAAGATGGTAAAGATGGAGAACAAGGTCCTAAAGGAGATAATGGTATAGGCGTTCCTCCTGGTGGAAGTGTTACTCAAGTATTAACAAAAAAGAGTAATACTAATTATGATACTGAATGGGCTGATATACAAAGTGGTGGTAATGTAACTTCAGTAAACGGGAAAACTGGTGATGTTAATCTTTCCGCAGAGGATGTTGACGCATTACCTATAAATACACCACTATTTAGTGGTTCTTATAATGACTTGTCGAACAAACCTACTATTCCTGAAGCACAAGTTAATGCTGATTGGAATGCAAATAGTGGGATAGCACAGATTCTTAATAAGCCTACTATTCCTACTGTGCCTGCCAATGTCAGTGCCTTTATTAATGATGCAGGCTATCTTACCCAACACCAAGACATTAGCAGTAAGGAGGATGTAACAACCATTGTTTCTCCTGTCAATGCTACAGATGCTACTTTGCCTATTACTGTCCTTACCTGCGAGGTTAGTAAGTATTATTGTATAGATGTGGCTGTAGATACTTTGGCTGTTACATTGCCGGCTATGAGTGACTTGACTACTGTAAGGACTGTGGTTATTTATCTTACTGCTGGTACTACTCCTGCTGTAACTATTGCATCGGTTGATGCTAAAAATATTTATTATCACGACGGGTATAGTATTGAAGCTGGTAATACATACGAGATAAATGCTTTGTTTAATGGTGTTGCTTGGATTATAGCAAGTATTGAGATTGTGAAACCGACTAATGAGTAGTAGATTATGGGAATAATAATTAACAGACGAAGAGTTATGGGAAAGAGGTTGCCTTATGACGCAGAGATTGAGTATCTTGAGAGTAGTGGTACACAATGGATTGATACAGGAATTTATCCAACAAATACTATAGTAGCCAAATTAAAGTTTATGAATTTAGAAAGCACTGGCAATGTTATATTTGGTATGTATGATGGTGAAAATAATTCATACAGATATTTTAACTTTGGAAAAGATTCTTACTTTGATACCGGAGAGGGTGTAAGAAAAAACAGGCTGATAGCTAATAATATTAAAGTACATCCTAATGAAATATATGAAATTGAATTAGGGAATAAATATATTAAAAATATTATTACTGATACTATTAAATATGGAACTGTATACAATTTTACATTTAATAAAACATTAACATTAAATAATTATAATAATAATAATTTCTCAAAAAACAGATGGTATCATGTTGAAATATTTGATAATACAACTTTAATACTGAATTTAATACCTGTAAGAATAGGCACCAGGGGATATATGTATGATAAAGTAAGTAAGCAACTTTTTGGCAATAGTGGCACAGGGGAGTTTATCCTCGGTCCTGATGTAACTTCGGGTAATTCTTGAAACCGTAAAGCCACTCTTTGAGGAAAAGAAATGCTATATGGATATACTGCTACCAATAAAATAACTATCAATTCTTTGACTACTGTAAAAGAAGTTGAAGAATATAATTATAAAGTTGATTATTTTGAAAATTAATATTTACTATTTGATATATTATGGCTAGTATTGCACAACTTGTAAGTGAAATAGCTCATTCTGTAAGGCAACCTAATAATAATTCTCTACGTGCTAATCTAAAACTTCTTATAGTACAAACTCGTAATGAAATTATAAGACGTTCTTTTGAGAATCATGGTTATGTAGATAAGGTTCTTAATCAGAGATTTAAAGTTACACTTACTTCAGTAAATGACGGAGATATTGAATTACCAGAAGGTTATGAAGATGTTTCTATTGATAAAATAAAAAGAACTTTACAAAAAGTTCCTAGACCTGTTCGACTTACTAATAATCTACCTTTTGCTAGAGTTAGTTCTGCTGGATATAAAACAAATAGAGAATTTCCTTACATTAAAGAAACTTCTGCTAGATTTAGAAGTGCTGTTCCAGGTCTTTGTGGTATGCCTTGTTATGATTATATAAATGAATACATTTATATATTTCCTGCTGGAAATAAATCTTTTGACCTTAACTCTATTGTTATAGAAGCCGCTTTTGAGCATCCAAATGAAGTAGCTATAAGTAGTGGTATGAGTAACATAGATGATGTTTGGCTTGATGAAAACGAATATCTCCTTAGTGAAGATATGATTGGTCAAATAAAAGAAATAATTTATAAAAGAGATTTATTAGACAATGTAAGAGAAACAGATGAAATTCCAAATACTATTAAATATTAAATAAACTATGGGAATAAAAGAAACTCCAACAAATTTTAGGACTTATTACAAAACTATGCGAGATAGTATAAGACCAAAATATGAAGAGGCTATTGACAAATATGAAAAAGACATATTAGAAGTTAAAGCTCTTCATTCTGAACTAATGCAATTTGCAAAGGAGTATAAATCAAAATATAAATTTGATTTTACAAAATATCCTGAACTTATGAACAACACTTATATAGATGGCAAATTTTATAATGACGCTAAAGGCTTGTTCATAAATAAAAAAGATAATTATACTGCTACTACTTCTTTATATAAGCTTTATAATTTTGCTCGTAAACAAAAAAATATACATGAATTGCAGCATCAAATACACATATGGGAACAGATGCTAGATATAACCCTCAACCAATACAAAGATATACTAGAAGCGTTTTATAATGAAGTACATAAAAAACTTATAATTGATGGTTATGGTTATGTACTTGAAAATCCTATGGGTTGGATATGTATTAACCGTTGTAAGATAGTTAAAGGTAGAAGAAAAATGCTTGACTTTCAAGCAACAAAAGCTAATAAAGCACGATTATTAGCAGAAGGTAAACGACTTTGGAATAAAGAAGAAGCTATGTATGCTGCAAGTGTAGGTATAGAATATAAAGGAGTAGATTATAGAGTTTATAAAGACAATGAAGTTTGTTATGAAATACCTCTTATTAATTGTCGTGTTTTGAAAGGAGAAAAAATTAAGTTTGAGCCTACTGCTCGTAGAGGATACACAATAGGAAAAACAGATGATAGTATGATAGCAGATTGTAATAATGATTTAAATAAAATATGTGAACTTCCTATTGATATTCCTCGTAAATTAAAACTTTGTATTAAAACTAATGATATATTATATTTAAATTTTATAAGAAATGAAGCTCAACAATCAGCTCACACTCCAAAGGCTAATAGGAAAAATAGATAACGATTTTAATATTAGCGATAGTGATTGGATTCCTAGAGTTGCTGCATGGACTATAGATGCACTTTCTCAAATGAAAGTTCTCCCTATGGAAAAGAAACGTAGAACTCTTGAAGTTTCAAATAGAATTGCAATATTTCCTTGTACCATTACTGCTAAAGAACTTAAAGTTTTTGACAGTAATGGTATTGAAATTCCTAATTATAATGCTGACAAGAACTGTAGATGTCCAAAAGCCAACACTTCTTCTACGGGGGAGCAAATTGGAATTACAAATCCTAATGCTATAAATGGTTGGGAAACTACAGAAGTAGCAGACGTTGTAAATCCTAGTGGTAGAAACTTTGTACTTAACGGCAATCAGATAGATATTAATTTTGATGCAGATAAAATTGATGTTGAAAGTTATGAGGTTGCTACCTATCACGATGACTATTACGACTGTGACTGTCCTTATATATACGATGATGGTAATTTACTTGAAGCATTAGAATGGTATATTTTATTTAAATATCTAAGTAGAGGAAATAAACATCCTGTATATGATTTGAAAGCTCAAAATCCAACAGTTAATCCTTTTGCTCAATGGAATGTTCTTAGACCTAAAGCAATGGCATCTGTTAATGCTTCTTTACCAACTAGTGATGGTTGGAATAATTTCTTTTATAATAGTACTTTTTTACCAAGAGGTTAGCTTATGAAACCAGTAACAAAACTTAATCTTAATATGAACCCTTCTGTTTGTACAGACGGAAGTCTTGTATTTGCTAAAAATATGAAAGTAGATAAAGACGGATGTCTTATAAACGACTATGGTTATGAACAAATAGAAGCATTAAATGGTTATAATATTGTAGGACATATTGTAGGTCTTGATAATAAAATATATTTATTTACTGATGACTTAAAAGCCGTAAAAACAGGAACTAAAAAAGAAATAATTAAATATAGTGGTGAAGAAACAGATTTATTTAAATATGATATAGTTAAAACATTTGAAACTAACAATTTTTTTAAAGGAGTTAAAGACAATAAATATTATTTTATAATAGAGTCTTCTGATTTTAACGATAATACAAAGGACAAGTATAAATTATCTAAATTAGGATTTGTATCTGAGGCGTTTGATGATTATTATGGTTTTTATATTGACTATAATTCAGAATTAAATATTACTACTTTTTATAATAAATTTATAGAAAAAATAAAAGAAATAGTTAATATAAAAACTACAATTCAATATGATGTAACTAAAATTATAGAAGGTAATGATTTATCAGATACTAGGGTTACAAATATTTTAATTACAGAAGATTCGATTAACATACCGATAAAAGGTTTTATAGTAAATGAAGATAAGTCTTGGAATAAGAAAAGTGTTTATACATATAGTTCAAGCACTATTCCTGTTTCTGATAATAGCGTAGAAATAGAAATACCTATTTATAAACAAGTAAATACAATATTAGAATTTGATGAAGTTTCTAAAACAATAGATGTTATAAAATGTGGTTGGAAATATAATAAAGGTTATATTGACGGTTGTGTAACTACAAATATTAGTGGTGAGAAAATATTAACAATAGGAGAATATGATAGTACTCAAATTGTAGACAAATATATACCTGCTATACATTCAGGTATAGTTTTAAGAGCATTACGTAACGATGTCGTAGAACCTTCTATTGTAGATGGTAGAGATGAATTAGTATCTGCTCCTGTTATACAATCTGTTGATAATACAGACTCAAATGTAGAGTTTAAACAATTTACTGATAGTTCAGTAAGAATACCAACCATAGTAGATAATCAAGAAACGTTTATTACAAGAGAAGTAGGAGTTAAAGCATCAGCTATAACTACACTTAATAAAGCTTATAGTGAAACACCAGAAAAAGTTAAATTATTAGTTCCCTTAAAACATATAAATCTAAAGTATTGTAGTTATACTGACGATGAAAGTATTTACACACAAGCACCCAAAGTTCCAATAGCTAATTTAAATCTTATTGGTACTTATGCTAAAACAATACCTAACGGTACTTATGTATTTTTTATTCGTTATCAGATAAGAAAAGATGTTTATACAAACTGGTATTTATGTTCTAGACCTATGTTTGCTGGTACTTCTGAACATATAAATACTATACAAGGAGGTCTTAAGTATATAAATATACATAAAGATTCTGCTAAAGCATTTATCTTTGAACTTTCTTTTATAGATAACGATATTAAATCTTTATATAGTAAATTTCAACTTGGTTTTATTATCTCGCATGAAGATTCTGTTAATGCTAGAAGTTGGAAGTCATTTGATATAAATACAACTAGCATTTATTTTGACTATGATAATGTAGAAGAAATAGATATAGATTCTTTACAAAAAGTTAATTATGAATTATACAATGTAGAAAACATAACTTCATTTAAAAATAAACTTTATATAAGTAATTATGAAGAATATGATTTTAATCCAGCAGATATTAAAGCTTTAGCTAATAATATATCTTTAAATGTCACTAATATAACAAATGAAACTGGTGAACAATCTTTACGATTAAACGGTTATTTATTGCATTATGATAGCACTAAAGGTTATTATGATAGTTTAGCAAATGGAGGTTCAATTTCACCTCTTATTAGAAATATATTATTTGATTTTACATACGGTAATTATAGTAAAGGTACTGTTACAACTCGCGAAGAGGCTGTAACCTTTTGGATAGAATTTAACAAAGACAATAATCCTGATATTGTTACAGTACATCATATTGTTAATAACTTAAATGGAAGAAAACCTTTTGGTGATACATGGACTCCAGCTTTTGGCGATGGAAGACTTGGAATAATAGAAATGGAAGATTATTATTATTTAAATAATTGGTATTTTATTGCTGATAATAATAATCTACACCCTTGGTATAACTTAGGTTTAACGTTCATGTATGGTTCTTATGCAGGTGATTATCACGATAATTATTATAAAAACGGTATTTTATTTATCAATAGAAATAGCCAAAAGTTATTCTATAATTCTTTTTTAGGTTGGATTTGCCATGATAGGGCTTTCACAGAAGATGCTTATCGTGAAATGTCTGCTAATATTGAGTCAGACATACATTCCAAAGAATCTCTTGTATATGCTTATGCTTATGTAACTAGCGGTGCTACAAAGTATAAAATAGATTATATCAGTGATTATGATACAGATAATTATATAATAGATAGATTTGATGAAGGTGTTAACAATATAGACATTAACAATGCGGCTAAAAGAGCTAGATTAGAAGCAAAAATAACAGCTACTATACAAAGATATATTGTTGGAATAACACAAGATGGAACTCCTGTGCTTCGTATAAATGGTACAGATATTCAAACAAATGCTATTACTTTTGTATTTAAACAATATAAATATGAGGTTACATCTAATGATATATCTCCTGAGGGAATAATGCGACACGAATATAAATTAAAACTTAAAACAACTGATTATAGTTACCATTGTACTTTTGCTTTTAAAGATGATGTTATTACAATAACAGGAGGAGATATTTCTGTTAATAGTCAAGCTTCTACATTAATGCCTCATTCTAAATATAAAGCCTATGCTCATTTTGTAGATGAACATAACCTTATAACGAATGGCGTTTATATAAGCGATATACAAACAGGAGGTATTGATACTATTACAAATGTATTATCATTACAATATTATGTAAAGAATATTGTAGATACTAAATATAAAGCATTTTTCATTTCATTAGAAAATGTTGGTAGTAAAATAATAGAAGGTTTTGCTTATAGTAAAACTGGTAATGATAATTATCTGCACTCTATAGAACTAGATAGTTTATTATATAACCTAAATGATAATATAAAAATAATAAACAATAATGGTGAAGTTGTTACAACTACCGCCAAATATCATCCAAGTGGAGAATCTAACCCTACACTTGCTTTTGGTAATTGCGGTTATATAAATTGGCAAGACGATATAGATTATTCAGATAATGTATTGTTTATAGAAATAGAAACCGATAATAATGAAGTAGAAACAAATGCTTTAATAAAAGCTACAAATTATTTACCTTTAGTTAATACAGAACAAAGTATTATAGATACAGGAGGCGTTATTATATATGATGGTTTCTATGGTTCTTATCTTTGTAGTATAAAAAAACCGTCGTTTGCGTTATCTTCTGATTGTTATGTTTCTGGAAATGACATTTATAAAGTTACAAGAGGCTATCCTCTTGTATTAGATTCATTTTCTGATATTATAAGTATTCAAGACTCTCCAACATATATAGTTAGAAGTAATTTTAATTTAAATTATTTAAATCTTTCAGAAGATATAAAAGACCAAATATTTAGTGCAGGTACGGGTAATAATGGACATCGACAAGTAGCTAAAGTAATAAGTTCTGCTATACTTAGTTCTATATATGAACTTGCAAGTATGTATAAAGATTTTACTAACATTCTTTTTAATAAATTTACAGAATATGCTAAAACAGAATTTAACAATACAGTACGAGTTAGTAATACATTAGCTGATGAAAGTTTTAATAATTCAGTATTTATATTTGAACCTACTGATTATTATAATATTCCTACGGATAGAGGTATTATAGTTAAACTATTTTCTATAAGTAATGATATATTAATTCATACTAAAGGTTCTTTATATAAATTTGATGCAAATAATATAATTGTAACACAAGAAGATGATATTAAGTTAAAAGAGTCAGACCCATTTGATACAGGTATTACTCAAATACTTGATTCTCAATTTGGGTATGGCGGTCTAGATAATAAAGAAGCTGGTTGTATTACCTTTGATTCTTATTTCTTTTTTGACAATGTAAGTAAACATATTTTTGGTTATGGTGGTAATAATCAAATTATTACAATAGATGATACTATTTATAAGTTTATAGAGTCTTATAAACCGTCAGTATGTAGAACTATACATGATGAAAAGAATGATAGAGTTCTTTTTGAATTTGTTTCTGGTCGAAGTGAAGATAATACAAAGACATATAAAAGTTTTTGTATAAGCTATAATTATAAAACTAAGTCTTTTATATCATTACATGATTTAACTTTGGTTAACTCATTTAATAGTAGGTATAATTGTTATTCTTATAAAAATAATTTTGTATCTTTGTTTGCGAACTCAGAGAATATAGATACAACACTAATAGAAGATAATAATGGTACATGGAATATTTATGGTGATGCTACAATACCTTCTCTTGTTTCTTTTGGTACAACTGTTT
>Ga0326512_10000407_pt1 | contig 37526 bp, 21 predicted proteins | sample 1_2617_0518_D_FD_203652 | JGI IMG/M metagenome (GOLD analysis project Ga0326512, IMG submission 203652) | Bovine rumen microbial communities from UC Davis, California, United States - 1_2617_0518 | ecosystem: Host-associated > Mammals > Digestive system > Stomach > Rumen | place: USA... | reverse complement strand
GACAACGAACTTCTGAACGACCTGAATTCTTTGGTTCTGACATCAGCCCAACTGGCAGTTGAGGTGCTTGTGGGGTGCGGGTCGGTGCGCAGTGCGAGGTAATCATGATAGTAGGCAGCGGCTTCATCGTAGCGACCGGCCCAGAGACAGAGGTCGCCAAGCAAGGCACGCACGGGGATGAAGAACTTCTGTGAGTTCATGTTGTTGATCTGTCCATAAACGGGCAGTTTGGTATCGACATAGTCCTTGACATCGTCAATGAAATAATTGCATATCTCGATGATAGACTTAGGACTTTGATTCATGGCATTCTCAGACTCAATCTCGGTGAGCATAGGCTCGGTGACGAGAGGCACGTTGCCATAGACGAGAGCCAACTGAAGATAAGTCCATGCCCGGAAAGCCTTGACAGCAGCATATTCAGCCTCGAACACCTTACGGTCGTTCTTTACCAGATCCTTGTTGATGAACTTCAGGAAATAGTTACAGTTGTTGATGACTGCATAGTAGTCGCTGATGCGGTTGTAGGCGTTCTGCTCGTCAATTGTGAAGTTGGCGATGGCCTTCAGGTCCTTGCTGGCCGAGGCAGTGGTCGTGGTCAGGTCGCTACGCAGTTCGCCTAGAAGTACGGTGCGGTCGGCGATGGCCTGCATCTTGTAAATGATACCCATGACACTATAGACGCTGTCAGTGGGGTGTTGCAAGGTGTTGTCCTCCAAGTTCTCCACCAGTTCGGAGTCGGTGTCCATGAGGTCGGAGCAGGAGGTGAGAGCCCACCCAAGCCCTCCCAAAGGGAGGAATGTTAACATGCCAGCAAGCCCCCAAATATGCGAAGTAATCCTATGTTTTAATGTTTGCATTTCCATATCCTTTTTTTGTTAATATATCAAGCTTTAATATCTATCCCACATCCCTCCGGTAAGCTTTTACAGATTTATCTTCACACCCAATGCGAAGGAACGGGCACTGGCCAGTAGGCCGCGGTCGATACCCTGAAGGAGGACATTGCCGCTGACGCCGCAGTCAGGATCGCAACCTAAGTAGCGTGTCAAGGTGAAGAGATTGTAGGCGCCGCCCCAAAGGGTAATACCCTGTAGGTAGGTGCTGGTGATGGGTATGGTGTAGCTCAGCGTGATGTTGCTCAGACGCAGGTAGCTGCCGTCCTCTATCCAGCGGTCGCTGAAGCGTGCGTTGCCCATCGGGTCGCCAAAGCTGATGCGTGGCATGTCGGTTGTCTGACCTTCGCCAGTCCAGTGCGACAGCATGGCCGTCGTCTGGTTGTAGAAGCGTGAGCCGCTCTCCAACAGCGAGCGCTGGTAATTATATACATCGTTGCCTAAGGAGTAGCGCATGACGGCGCTGAGCACCCAGTTCTTCCAGTTCAGCCGGGTGTAGATGTTACCGTAGATGTCGGGATTGGGATCGCCGATGACAAAGCGGTCCTGCTCGTTGATGATGCCGTTGCCATCCTTATCGACGAAACGCATGTCGCCGGCACTGAAGTACTCGCGCTGGTCACGGTCGTTCACCTGATAGTATCCGTCGGCATCGGCATCAGCCTGTGTGGCATAGACACCCTGAGTCTTGTAGCCGTAGAACACGCCGGCGGCTGTACCTACTTGGGAAAGGACGGTGGCACCGTATGCCTGTGTTTCGAAGGGCTTATCGTTGTCGGGCAGTGATGTAATCTTGTTTACATAGTGTCCGGCAGTAGCACCAAGTTCCCAGCAGAAGTCCTTCAGGTTGAGTGCCTTGATACCGAAGCCTGTCTCAAAACCTTCATTGACAAGCTTACCGTCGTTGCTCCAATTGCTTGCCAGACCGCTGGTCCATGCCAACTGATGGAGGGTGAGCAGGTTCTGCGTCCAACCCTTGAAGTAGTTGAAGTGGATGTTCAGGCGGTTGCCCAGGAAGTTACCTTCCAGCCCTGCAGTCAGACGACTGGTGGTCTCCCACTTGAGTGAGGTGTTGCCAATGTTGCCGATAGACTTGCCATCGACCTTCTGCGAAAGCATATTGTTGGCCACGAAAAAGGTCTTCGAGGCGGTGTAGTCAACATTGTCGTTGCCCGTCACGTCAAAGCCCAGGTTCAGGCGCAGGTAGTCGATGCCCTTGACATCCGCGAGCCACTTCTCATTGGTCAATACCCATGCGGCGTTAACACTGGGGAAGAGTCCCCAAACGACACCACCGAGTTTCAGGCCGTCGGCATCGTCGCCGAAGCACGAACTGGTCTCAGCCGAGAGTCCAGCCTCAACATAGTATTTCTCAGCCCAGTTGTAGTCGGCCTGAGCATACCACGTCAGGTCGCGGGCCTTGTCATCGGCACCCCATGTGCTGCGGTAGTTGCGGGCGTTTCCCGTGCTGGGATACTTGTCGTTACCGGTGTCGAAACCGCGCTGTGCTGTCAGTTTGTAACTGTTGCTCTGGTAGCGTATGCCGCCAAAGACATCAATCTTATGGGCACCATAGCGGTTACCCCAGGTCAGACGTGTGTCGCTCATGACGCTGTTCTGGCGTGCTGCCATACTCTGTGCCATGTTGGTGACCTGGATGTCGCTTGAAGTCATGAGGCGGAAAGGCGGTGTCCCTTCAAGGGGCAGGTAGTAGTTCTCGTTGGTGTTGACAAGCGAGAAGTTGAAGTGTTCGCTAAGAGAGAGATGCCTGTTGAACTGGTAACGCGGAGTCACGCTGAAACTGACCATACGGTTACCGGCCTGGTTACGATTCTCGCCGTCACCAAGTTGCAGGATGCCCAGAGGGTTGGGCAACCGCACCGAGTTGGCATAGATTTCGCCATCGTCTTCAAAAACTTTGCTTACGTAGTTGTCGGCATCGGCTAGGTAATGGCTTGAATTGCCGTTGATGTCGAAAGCGTATGGAGCCAGAAAGGGTGACTTGACCAGTGCGAGGAAACTGGGCGCGGTGATGGTTCCCACGGAAAGGTCTTCCTTGGCACCATCATCGCGCAAATCCCTGGTGACATCGCTGTAGGAGGCGTCGAAGCGTACGTCGAGATGACGAATGACATTGATGTCACTGTTCAGTCGCATATTGAAGCGTGAAAAGGCATTGCCCCGGAGTGTGGCATCGCCAAGCGAGTAGCCCACCGACAGGTTGTAGTTGGCAACGTCATCACCACCCTGCACGTTGATGCCGTAGTTGGATACGAACGTGTTGTGGTAAACCTCGTCTGTCCAGTCGGTATTATTATGATAGGTATTATAATAGTAGTTGGAGGGGTCGCTATTGACAAACTCCAAGTTCTTGATGTTGGGCGTAAGTCCCGAGAGCATCTCGGTAGCATAGAGTCGGTAGTCCTCGGCACCCATCATCTTGGGCTGACGAGGCATCAGCTGGTACTGGCCGTTGATGGTCACATCAATCTTGGTAGCCATCGACTTGTTGCGTTTGGTCTTGATGAGCAGCACACCGGCGGCAGCCTTAGCACCGTAGAGGGCCGTACCGTTCTTCATCACGGTGACACTTTCGATGTCGTTGACGTTCAGGTTGGCCAGGATGTTGTTGTAATAACCCTCGTGAAGCATCTGGCGGTCGTACTGCATGTCAGTGATGACGCCGTCGATGACAACCAGCGGCTGGGCGTTGGCCTGCAGACTAGTGAGGCCGCCGATGAACATCGTGCTACCCATGGCCAACTGACCGCTGCGCGTCACAGAGTGGATATCGGCACCCAACTGCTCTGCCATGAGTGGGTCAATGCTCTGACGGGCGGTGTTGTCGAAGTCCTGTGCCGTGCGGGTGACATTTGACTGTGTTGTAGCCTGATAGATGGGACTGAAAACATTTGGGTAGAGCTGGGCATCGGTCTTATCGGCCTCACGTCCGATAGCCTTCTGCAAGAGCTGGTAGCCTTCGACACGCATACTGACGCTGCTCACGTATTCAGGAACTTTCAGTTCGTATGTACCTTTGTCATCGGTCATAGACGTATAGCTACGGTTACCGTAAGCTGTGACAATGACACCGGCCAACGGTTGTCCTGTAGCGGCATCAGTCACGGTGCCGCTCACCATCTTGTTTTGTTGAGCCTGACAGATTGAAGATTGAAGATTGAAGATTGAAGACTGAAGGCATAGAGCCACCACCAAAAATCTTCTTGTCCAAGCTTCGTTCAAGAACTTTTTCATCATATTATTCATAAGCTTCAATTTTCAATTATCATTATTCTTTTTGGGGCGCAGGTAGATGCAGTCGAGAAGCATCTCACGAGAATAGTTCTTGGATTCTCTGGCAAGAATGCTGCATTGCAACTTGACCGTGTACTTGATGTTCGTCTCGCCGTAGTTGCATGCCGGGAAGGTGAAGTTCTCAGCCAGTACAACGGTATCAACCCGCGTGGGGTCAGTCATAAACTTCTTTTTATTACCATCATACGTCTGGGCAACACCTTTCTCATCAACATAGCTGATTTCGGTCAGGAACATACAGGGTTTCCCCTGAGCATTGGGGTCATAGACCGTCTGCGGCAGGATAACGGCACAGATGTCGTAGGTGCCGGCCAATGTGTTTTCCATTTTGAAAGTCATTGTCCAGTTGCTGTTATTACCGTTCGGAGTGATGATGAGATACTCGTTCTCCGATACACTGTCGGCAGCACAGACGCGTGTCGTATAGGTACAGAGGTTGTTGTTCAGAATCAGACCTGTACGTTCGCCTTCAAACTTCAACTCACGGTGATAGGTCATCTGCGGAGTGAAAGGCCACTGCGAGGCAGTATAGAGCGTACCATTACTGTATTCCACAGGTGTAGCACCATAGAGGATGCCTCCCTCATCGAACGGACGATGATAAACGTGGTACTTGGGATAACGCCTGTCGTAGTCGTAAGTGATGAGTGAGTCCGTGGGAGAGGACTGGATGGTACGGCTGAAGATGGCATCGCTAAGCAAGGCACGGTTGGCCCATAAACGCTGCAGCGAGTCGGCATTCTCAACGGTGGCATCAAAGCGGTAGTATCTCATTGCTTCCTGCCATACCCGCTGCCACTCATCGGCCGTAGGCACAATAAACAGATAGGTGGAGTCCTCGGCGGCCAACTTGCCCACGCGGTCGAGCAGGAGGTTGCGTTCAATGAAGACGGAGTCGGCATAGATCTGCTCACCATCGACCATGCCGCCCTCCACCGACTGATTGGGGTCGAACTCGTCTTGCTCGTAACTGGCCAGCTGCTCTCCGATGAGGCTGTATCGCGGATCGTTGAGCATAATCTCATAGAGGTTATTGCGATAGGGCAGTGCACTCTGCAGGACGTGCATCACACCGCCTTTTGCCTTGATGTTGCCCTCCTTGATAGGAATGTCGAGCGCCTTGTTATTGCCGATGGTTGCCCGCTTGGTATTGAGCAGGAAGAACTCGGTAGGAGTACCGTCATTTGAAATTAGGTTGTAGGACAGGTGGTTGCCCACGAAAGAGCGTTCCACCATGGAGTCACCCCTGTTAGTAGCCAGCAGGCTGAGCAAGGAGTCCTTGTTGAAGGATCCGTTGACTGGAGCCAGTACAGTGTACGTCTGGGCACCGTCGAGCAGGTCGGCATAGCTCACGTCGGTTTTCTTGTGATGCTTGAACACCTTGGTCTTGGTGAGCACGTCACAGAAGTCACTAAGTTCAGGGCGCTGCTGCATGGCCTGCCAGATGGTTGGCTCGCTGCCGGAGAGGGACAGCGGATCTTCATAGTGGTCTGTCCAATCGGAGCAGGCGGTGAAGGCTGCGGCGGCTCCACAGCATAGCGAACCTGCGATAAGGAAATGTTTTATGCTTTTGGTAATCATAATTATCAATTGTCAATTATCAATTATTAGTGTCGGTCCTCGCCTTCGAGGCTGTCATAGATGTCTTTGGGACAGAGTTCGATGTAGTCGATGGACATGTAGAGCGTGCTGCCTTCAAGAATCTGACGGAAGCGCAGCCAGTAGTCCTGATCGGCACGCATGTACTGCTTCACCAAGATGCGACGTACGTCGTTGCTGTAAGTACGGAACGGCTCTGAGGTGCTGCCATAGCTGTCCATGGCCTTCATGAAGCCACGGTTGCGCATGGCCTTGTCGATGGCCTTGTTCTCCTCTTCGTCGTTGGTGTCAGCCTCCCAGCCGATGTTGCTGTCGAAGTTACGGAAGCTGATGGGGATGCCGCAAGGCTCGTTGTTCAGATAGACCTGAGCAATACCACGGTCATCGCCGAGTGAGTAACCCAAACGCACCTCGTAGGTGCCGTCGTGGGGTACAGGGGGCAGTTTCACCGAAGCGTCGAACTTCTCACCAGTGATACAGACACCGCTGCCCTGGTAGTGACGCCAGCCGGTCTGCTCGTTACCACAGCCGATGAAGGTTTTGGCGTTGTGCATCTTGAAGTCGGTCAGATAGCCGTTCTTGAAGCCAATCATCATCTCCTCCTTACCCATGTGCTCCATGCGGGCGTGGCCGTTCATGAAATCAGGGCTGAGGCAGCTGCCGTCAATGCGGATGCGGCGGTTGAGTACCTCTTCGCGTACCTTCTTGGAGTAAACCAGGATGTCGTCAATATAGATATATCGGCCATTTTTGCACGACTGCGTGTAGTTGTCGCCCTCGTCATTCTTCAGCACACGCACGCCACGCACCGACGCACTGGACTGGAGACCTACACGATTGATGAAAATCTCCTCACCAGGGTTACTGCAGAAGCGGATGAGCGTATGCGGAGCCATGGTCTCGTAGTAGTCCTCTGGGTCGTAGATCTTGAACAGACACCTTTGCGTATAGATGTCACCCCGACAGTGTACCCAGTAGTCACGGGGTCCCGTGCGGTTGATGAGGTGGTAGCTCACGAAACGGTTCAGGGGGTTGTGACGGCTCTTGAAGTCCTCGTCGTACTTGCCGGCATCATCGGGATAGGACTCATCGTAAATCTCCTTGGCATAGGCAATCAGTTCCTCGATGTTGTTGATGCCGTGGGCACGGTAGATGGAGTCGGTCTCGACAAAGGCCGTAAACTTGAAGAAGCGTTTCTCAGGATACCACGTCTTGCACTGCTTCGAGGCTGTTCCGTCGTTGGCAGTACCATATGGCACTTTGAAGCCCTTGCCGCCCCAAGCTGAGTCAGGATCGACAGTGTAGGTGTCGTCGTTGTACTTGGTGAGTGAGTCAGCCATGCCTGTAAGTTTCAGAGCTTGGCTGAAGAGTGAGAGGTTGGGGTTCTCCTCCATAAGGCCGGGAAGAAACTGGTTGCTGGCCTTGATGACGTGGTCGATGACATGAACCACGCCGTTCGTCACAGAGTCGTCTTTCTGGATGATTCGTGAGTTCTTGTTCACGTAGATGAGCAGCGCGTTGTTGTTGTAAATGTCGCTGTCGGAAGTCATCTCAATGTAGTCGTCATTCATGTTGACTGGAGGTATCTCGCCGCCCATGTCAGTTGTGAAGTAGGCCTTGTCCTGTACTATATGTGTACGTGAGAGGGTGTCGCACTGTTCGCGGGGCAGCTCATCGAGTGATGCGTAGCCGTTCTCCTGAAGGTATAGTTGTATAGCCTCGTTAGTGGGTGCGAAAACGGTGTAGTGGCCGTAGGTTTTCAGAATAGAGAGATAGTTGCTCCGTTCCAGAATGTTCCTGAAGTCACTGAACTGCGCGTCATTGGCCTCGATGAAGCCAGCGGCCGTGAGGCGCACTGAAGAGTAGAAGTTCAGCGGAGTATCGCTGTCATCATCGCTACAGGAGGTGAGAGCCCACCCAAGCCCTCCCAAAGGGAGGGATGTTAATATGCTGGCAAGCCATAAGACACCCGACGTTACCTTTTGTTTCATTGTATGTAATTTCATATCTCTTTCCTTTATTCTTTAATCTTTTCTTCTTTAGGACGTGGTCTGCTAATTCTTTTCCAAGTCAGCATCATCGCCAGTGTTGTAGGCAGGATTCTGCTTCAAGTAGGGATTCACTTTCAACTCATTGCGGTAGTAGGGCAGATAGAGCGCATTGGGGTCAGCCAGCCGAATCTGGATACCGCTGATGTTGGTAATCTGCTTCTTAGTGACCGTAGTTGCCAGTTTCTTGGTATTGCCCGTACGGCGTGCCTGACGCAACAGGTCGTACCAGCGCTTGCCCTCGAACATCAGTTCGCGGTGGCGCTCCTCCAAGACAAGGTCTTCCATGTCTTCCTTGGACTCCTTGTAGTCGTTGAACTTCAGAACTTCGCCAGTACCTAGTGCGAAGGAGTTCACTGCTCGCTTGCTCACAGCGTTAATCAGGTTGAACGCATTCTCGTAGTTATCACTCCCTAACTGGATGAGGGCTTCGGCTTTCATCAGCATGACATCGGTCAGACGGTAGATAATCCAGTGTGCGTAATTGTCGGAACGCCAGCGGTAATCAGGCACCCAGTTGCTCTTCGAGTTGTCGATGGTGACCCTGGTGGCGGCGTACTTGGCAATGTAGTACTGCGTGGTACCTGCCTGATAGATGGACTCGTAGGCTCGGCAGTCATTCAGATTGAAGAGATCGGTGCTCTTCGTGGGCAGTTCGCCGTAGAACTCGTCAAAGGGAGCCAGGCGACCGTTCGAGAGCGTGTTGCCGCTGTTGTTGGCATAGTAACTGCCAACGTAACCGTTCTTATTGTCCTTGTTGAGCGTCTCATTGAATGTCAGCTCAAAAAGGCTCTCGAAGGAGTTGCCCTCTCCGAAGATTTCGTTATAGGCGTTACCCGAAGTGTTCTCTGTCTTCTCCATGATAAGGGGAATGTCATTGAAAAGGTACACCTCGTTTTGCAGCCTGCGCTTCAGATTCTCATACTCTTTCTGCTTGAAGTCAATAATGTAGTCACAGCACTCCACACACTTCTGCCAGTCGCCCTGCCACAAGTAAAGGTCGGCCAGCAGGGCATAGATGGCCGGGCGGGTAACACGGGCCGTGTTGTCGCGCTCGGCGTCTTCCTTCTGCTTGTCTGGGTCGGGCTTGCGGAAGTATAGCTGAGCATCGTCTTTGACGGCCTCCAGGTCGAAAATCAGGTTGTTGAGGACCACATCGAATGAGTCAGCAGGAATCTGGTAGTTCTGCGTGTCATCGATGCTGGGTTCGCGAGTGAAGGGAACATCACGGAAAGCACGGATAAGGTGGAAGTAGCAGAGGGAACGGATGAATGTGGCCTCAGCTATGTTAGCCTTCATTTCGCTCAGAGCATAGTTCGGATCAAGTTCCTGCACTTGAGGTGCATAGTGTATAACGATATTACAACGGTTGATGGTCTTGTAGAAAGCCTCCCAGTTGCAGAAGGGGTTGCTGGGCAGCATGTCTTCCTTGACTAACTGTTCCAGATCCTGTGACGTTGAGACGCCGATAATCATGTTGTCGGAACGAGCCTCACCCCATAGTCCCATACGGGTGATACAGTCTTCGGAGTGCAGGCTCTCGTAGCAGCCCATTAGCACACTGGTAACATCGCTTTTCTTCGTCCAGTAGTTCTCGAGCACTACGTCATTCAACGGCTTCACGTCGAGAAAGTCGGAGCAGGCGGTAAAGGTAGCGGCAGCGCCGCAGCACAGCCAACAGACGGCGATGGTATGTTTTATGTTTTTGGTAATCATAATTACTAATTTCTAATTACTAATTCCTAATTTAGAACGAAATGGTTATACCTCCTGTGAACGACTTGGCTCGCGGGGTCTGTGCGTTGTCAGTCACTATTCCATATCCTCCGTAGCCCACCTCTGGGTCGGCTCCCGAGTACTTGGTAATGACAAACAGGTTATTGGCAGAAACGTATAGGCTCAGCTGGTTCAGACCGAACTTCTTCAATGTCTTGGGCGAAAGGGCATAGCTCAGCTGCGAATAGTTCAGACGGATAAAGGAGCCGTCTTCGACGAAACGATTGCTACCGAGCCAGTTGTAGCCATAGTTGTAAAGTGCACGGGGAATAGGGGCAATGTCACCTTCAACGCGCCAACGCCACAACACGGCACGACTTTGGTTATTGTTTGAGTACATATTCTCGGCATTCATACGTGCCTTGTTGATAATCTTGTTGCCGTAACGGAAGTTGAATTGATTGTTCCACGTCAGCTTGCCCCAACGGAACTTGAAGCCGAAACCGCCAGTGAACTTAGGCAGTGACGAACCAAGATAGACAATATCAAGTTCGTTGATCTGACCATCGGCATTCACGTCCTCGTAGATGGCATCACCACCATGGAAGGTCTTGTCCTCGTCCTCTACGCCGGTGTAGCAGAACATCATGGGCTTTGTCCGGCCGTAGTTGTCGAGGATGACATTGCCGTCCTTGTCACGGACAACAGGTGCATTCGGTCCGCTCACACCGGGTACTTCTTCCTCAGAATACTTGCTGTATTGATAGACGCCTAAGTAGCGGAAGCCGTAGATACCTCCCAAGGGTCGGTTCAGCTCCACACGCGAGAGATAGCTGCCGTTCTTGCGGTCGAAGTCGCCGTTGAGCGAAGCCAGCACGGTTTCGTCCATCTCCGTCAGCTTGTTGCGGTTATTAGCGAAGGTGATGTTGAAGTCGGCACCGAACTTGCCAATCTTAACAATGTTGTTACCGTTCAGGTTGAACTCCCAACCCACATTCTCCATAGCGCCCACGTTCTGGTAGGCCAGCGAGGCAAAACCTGAGCTAGAAGGCAGTGAACGGTTGCCCATGAGCAGGTCGGTGGTCTTCTGCTTATAGACTTCAACGTTACCGTTGATGCGGTCATCCCAGAATCCGAAATCGAAACCTAAGTTGAAGGTCTCCTTCTGCTCCCATTTCAGGTTTTTCAGCTGCACGTTGCTCTGATAGACAGAGCCGTTGTCCATATAGCCCTTGCCGCCGGTATATTTGCTGTAGAAAAGTCCTTCACTACCAGGCTGTGCACCCACGATACCCCAGCCTGGACGGATGGCCAGCATGCTAATGAACGGCAGAGACCGCTTCATCCAAGGCTCGTCGCTGATAACCCACTTACCTGACAGGGCAGGGAAGTTACCCCAACGCTGGTCGGGGCCGAACTTCGTCGAGCCGTCACGACGGACGGAGAAATCAACAACATAGCGGCCTTTGTAGGCATAGTGGGCAGAATAGGTGAAGTAAATGCTGCGCCACTGGCCGGGCGAGGAGCTGAAGCTTGAAATGATACCGGGTGCGCTGGCCGAAGTAATTGTACCCGTAGGCAGTCCGTACTCACTAGTATTCTGTCCAGTGCTGGTACCGTCGGTAAGCTGTCCTCTCAGCATCATCATCAGGGAGTGGTCCTGATTGCTAAAGTGGGGGACGTACGTAAGTGTATGGGTGGTGGTGATACCTAAGCTCTTGTAGGCATTATTTGTAGCCAAGTTGGCATCGCTGCTGTTCCAGCCGCCGGTGCTCAGCTCCAAGGGCCTGAACATGTCGTTGTAGCGGTTGAAGATGTTGAACACGATCTTGCCTTCGTAGGTAAGTCGCGATTTCTCCTCCTCAATGCCCAACAGCTCATAGTTCAGTTTGAACTCCGGCTCGATGTTGTAGCTCGTCTCTTCGTTCTTTGCCAGGTGAGCCAGTGCTATGGGGTTGTAGTCCTTGAGCTGGTTCTCGCGGAACACTTCGTTCACCGTGGGCAGCATATTATAATAGGTGCCCAGGCTGTTGCCGTCCTTGTCCTGTTCGTAGATGGCCAGGTTAGGCATGCGTCGGTAGGCCACGGAGAGCAGGTCGGCATAGTTTTTTTGGTTGTCGGTATAGGTCAGTGCAACGTTGGTGGCAATCTTGATGCGGTCACTGACGAAGTAGTCCAAGGCCACACGCGTGGTGAAGCGGTCTAACTGCTGCTTGATGATAGAACCTGTCTCATGGTCGTAACCGGCGGCAATGCGGAAGTTGGCCTTCTCACCGCCACCGCTCAGTGCTACATAGTGGTTCTGGCGCCAACCAGTCTTCTTCACGGCATCTACCCAGTCGGTGTTTTCGTTATACATCTGGTACTCCGAGAACTCACCGCCCGAGCGATAGTTGATCTCATCGATGTTGTCACTGGCACCAGCCTGCAGGTGGGGGTTGAAGTACTCCTCCTTCAGCATCATGGTATATTCGTCACCGTTCAGCAGTTTCATGCCATTGGGCTGGTAGGTACTGGTCAGTCGCAGGCTATAGGTCACCTTGGTCTTACCACGGGCACCGCGCTTGGTTTTGATTTCGATGACACCATTGGCACCCTGCGAACCCCAGATGGCTGTTGCAGCGGCATCCTTCAGCACGGCAATGCTCTCAATGTCCTCGGGGTTGACGTTCAACAGCTCGGCGAACTTCTCGTCGTTGGCCGATGAGAAATCGAAGTCCTTCGTGCTGCTGCCCGTCTCCCAGACGTTACCATCAACAACGATGAGCGGCTCACTGGAACCGTTGATACTCGACACACCGCGCAGGCGCATCGATGTGCCTGAACCTAAGTTACCTGAGTTGGCCACGATGTCAAGACCGGCGATACGTCCCTGCAGGGCTTCATCGACGGTAGTGATGGCCAGACCTTCAAACTCTTTCATATCGATACTCTGACGGGCCGTAGAGATTTCCTTCTGCGGAATGGCCAGGCCAGAACCTTGAGCACGCTTCTTCGATGTCACGGTGACCTCGCCAATCTGGGTGGCATCCGTCATTCTCACAGAATAATGCGTCTTATTGATAGGAAGGGTGACTGTTTTGTATCCCACAAACGAGATGCGCAGCTTGTCCTTCGGGTTCTTCAACTTGAACGAGAAGTTACCGCTCATATCCGTCACGGCTGATGCCACGATACGGTTAGCGGCGTCAAGCTCCACTACATTGGCCATCATCACGGGACCCATATTGTCCGTCACCTGTCCACTGATGATGTCGCCGGCCTTCTGTGCAAACGAATTGACAATTGATAACTGACAAATAATTATCAATCCTATAATATTCTTAAATCTCTTAGTAATCATAATTCTCAATTCTCAATTCTTAATTCTCAATCATCAGCGGTCCGTCAATTAAATGGACAACTGCCGACGAAGAGTTGTGGATGATTGTAGCCTTGCTCTTGTCGGAATTTTGATAGGTATATTCACGAGCCATCAAGTTGAAAAGACCAGGCTTCTCGGTCATCACTCTGCGGGTCTGTCCTGCCTTGTCCTGAATGGTAAGACCGGTACCGCTCTTGTCGGTGGTGACCCTCAGTTTGTTGAAGGTCTTGCTCTTCTTGTTGATAGAGGCCGTCTCGTACTCTGTCGTGATGGCATCGGAGGCTCCTGTGTCATCACTGTCTGATGTGTTGTCTGAACCGATGTAGAGGGCGTTGTCCTGAATATGGTAGCGCAGGAACTCGTTGATCTGCTGGGTGTACTGCTTATAGGTCTCACGCTGCTTGTAGTCCATGGTGTCGAGGACTGACACGTCATCCCATGTCGGCAGCTTCTTCGCAGCAATCAGGGCATCAATGCTCTCATTGGTGGGTACGTAGATGGTATAGTGGAAGTTGTTGAAAACGCTGACACAGGTGTCGTGGCAGGCAAAACGTCCGTCGTGGATGGTCTCTAGCAGGTCGCTACCCTCCAGGAGTTCGCGGAAACGGCTGAATTCAGGATGCTGACCCAAGATGCTGAAAACAGTCTGACGCGTGCCTAACACAGGACCTTGTTCCAAGATGTAGGTCTTACCGTTACCGCCGTTGGTCTGGTCGTAGATATAGCTGATAGGTACGGAAGGTGTCTCGCCGTTCACCTGGAGGCTGCCTTCCACTAACATGCCTTGGGCACCTTGACCCACATTGCGAACACGGAGGGTAGAACCGCCTTTGGTGCGGTAATACTCATGGCCATCCTCTACGTCGCCAATCACCACATGGTCGTCCAGAATGTTATACAGACGGTTCAGGATGGGGTTGCCGTCCAAACTCTTGCCGCCGGTATTGGTATAGACGCCGATAGAGTCGCCTACAACGCCGGTCTCGGGGTCAATATTATGGATGCTGGCATACACCTCACTGCCTTTTTTATTGGGGTCGTAGTGGAAACGCAGCATCTGGCGCTGGGGCTTGCCGTAGCTGACGGGATCGATATACTCCAAAAGCGCATTGTTCGACGGCAAGAAAAAGCTATAGCGCGAATTCAGCGAATTCAAGTAGGCACCATAGTTCAGCTGGTCAATGGCCCAGTGCATGATACTCATGTTCTGGTCAACTACTGTGGGGTACATCACACTCACGAACGATGTTGGCGTAAACACGTGGTTTGTCAGATAGACGGCACCGTTACAGGCCAGCCACACCGAATCAACATGTTCCTTGGTGATGCCCATTGGGTCGGCAGCATCGTTCAGGATATATTGGAATTTGCTGGGCACGCTACTGATGAACGATGACAACATGTTTGCTTTCATGAACTCTGTCAGGGTTGAGTAGGGAACATTGTCCCATGTGCCGAAACTCTTGCGCAGGGCAGCACCGGCTCCGTTCTCCCAATAGTCGTTCAGTGCCTTGTTGCTGGGAACAAGCATCACGGCCATATCTTGCTGCAGGGCTGTCTCACTGTTTTCGCTCGACAGGATATAGTAGCTGTTCCATCCCGGGTCAAACGACAGCTCACCGTTGGCCTGGCTTTTCTGGTTGTGCGTCGTGGTGAACTCCCTTCCGCCTTGCGAGCGCTTCGAGAAGTAACGCAACTGGAACACCGAGTCAACGTCGGTGCCACGGTTGGCATTGTAGGCGCGCGTCACCTCGTCGCCGCAATAGTCAAGCACTGAGTAGCGCTGCAGCAGGTGGGCAAAGGCACTGGTGTTCGGCTTGTTGTTTATGATGTCGGCCATGTTGGGTAGCGGTGTCATCACCTCACTCATGCGATTGATGAAACCATTCAGACAACGGATGTTCTGCTCCACAATCTGTGCGCCGTTCACCGAGGCATCACCGCTCTGTCGGTGTGTGCGGTAGTTGTAGAGGAAATCATAGTCGTCGTTCGTAATCTGCTTGTTGGCCATGTGGCGCTCAATGAAGTGAATCAGGGGCGTCGGTGTCATGTCATGCATAACGACTAAGTCGTCACGGTCACGATAATTCTGCCAGTAGATGGCATCGGGAATATCTTCCTTCTTCAGTACTGGTACGGTGTCGTATATGGAGAGCGACGACTGACGGCGCATACAATTGCCCTCAATCGGCCCCTCGGTGCTCGATAGTGCCTGTACCTGGTAGCTGTTGTCAATCATACTGCCGAAGAGCAGCATCTTCTTCTGCGAGGTGGATAGCTCTTTGTAGCTCTTCACACCCCACCCGTTGTTGCTGTAAAACCTTTCGTAAGCTTCGTCATCAGCCACGAAAAGTGTTTTCGAACCAGTCTTGGCCAACACCTCACGATAACCAAGATCGTTAATCATCTGTACCGTGTTGGTGTAGTTGCCCTGCTCGTCAAGCCAACCGTAGATGGACTGGGTGCCACCGAGGCTGTCGGGCGCCCTTTCATCCAAGTCGTAGCTATCACAGGCTGTGCTTGCCAGACCAGCAACGAGCATGGTACCGAGCACTAATCCATGCTGGCACCACTTGCACATTGTCTTTCGTTTTCCCATGTTGTTTTTTGGTTTTTTAGAATATTCTGAATTGTGGGTGCAAAGGTAAGCAAAATAACTCTTAATAATTTATAATAAAGGCTACTCGTATTTCAAATTCGTATCAAGTCGCGGAAAAACATCTCTTAGACTTGCAAAAACATCTCATATGTAACGCTTTTCCCGAAGATAATGTGTAACTTTGCGGCGAAAATGAATAAAACGGCATGATAGAGAGACGTGGAGACATCGTCAAGAACTATGTTCGCTTTCTCAAACTGGAACGCAACATGTCACCCAACACACTGGAAGCCTACCAGCGTGATTTGGAGAAATTGCTCGCCTTCCTGAAACGGGAAGACAAGGATGTGCTCGATGTCCAATTAGAAGACTTGCAGACATTCGCCGCCGGCCTGCATGACATAGGCATCGGACCGCGCTCACAGTGCCGCATTTTGAGCGGTGTGCGTTCATTCTACCGGTTCCTGCTCATTGACGGCTACCGCGACAATGATCCCACAGAGCTGTTGGAGTCCCCCGCTTTGGGCGAACATCTGCCCGAGGTGCTATCGACCGCCGAGGTTGACCAATTGGAAGCGTCGATAGACCTGTCAAAATGGGAAGGGCATCGTAACCGCGCCATTATCGAGGTGCTCTTCTCGTGCGGTCTCCGCGTCAGCGAACTAGTAACGCTGCGCCTGTCAAATCTCTACATCGAAGAAGGCTTCGTCCGCGTTAATGGCAAGGGTGCTAAGGAACGGCTGGTGCCCATCTCATCCCGTGCCGTCAAGGAACTGGACCTCTGGTTTGACGACCGACGTCAAATGTCCATTAAACCAGGGGAGGAGGACTATGTGTTCCTGAACCGACGGGGGGGCCACTTGACGCGCACCATGATTCTAATCATGATCAAACAGCAGGCTGAGGCGGCCGGTATCAGCAAGACGATATCGCCCCATACACTGCGTCACTCCTTTGCCACCGCCCTGCTTGAGGGCGGTGCCGACCTGCGAGCCATCCAGGTCATGCTGGGCCACGAGTCTATTGGCACCACCGAAATCTACACCCACATAGACACAACTACACTGCGCAAGGAAATCTTGGAGCATCACCCGCGAAACATCGGGTTTTCACAGAAATAGCTTTGAAATTATACGATTAACTTCACTGCAGCATGAAAAAATATTTATTATTTGCGATTGCCACCCTAGTTTCTATAGGAGGTCTGGCAAAAAACAACGACCCGATGTTGGTTCGCATCGAGTCTGGACAGGTAAAAGGCTTCGACCATGAGGGGTCGATAGGATTCCTAGGCATTCCATACGCCAAAGTAGAGCGGTTCATGCCGCCGATGCCTGTCGATAAGTGGGACACCGTCAGGGTGTGCGACCACTGGGGACCGCAGGCCATGCAGAACACTGGCGGGCGGAGACTGAGCGAAGCCGAGATGTCTGAGAACTGCTGTGTGTTGAACGTCTGGACAACGGACACCAAGAAGCCGAAGCCCGTCATGTTGTGGCTGCACGGCGGCGGCTTCGACTCTGGCACGTCGGCCTGGGATCCTGGCATGAAACTGGCACAGAAGGACGTTGTGGTGGTGAGCGTCAACCACCGTCTGAACATCATGGGTTTCCTCGACCTGTCAGCCTGCTCTCCAAAGTATAAGCATTCCGGCAATGTGGGCATGCTCGACGTGATACAGGCCCTGCAATGGATTCAGAAGAACATCAGGCAGTTTGGCGGCGACCCCGCAAACGTCACCATCTTCGGTGAGTCGGGTGGCGGTGGCAAGGTGGGCACTCTGCTCTGCATGCCTCAGGCGAAGGGATTGTTCCACAAGGCTATCATCATGAGCGGCACTATCCTCAATGTCAACACCAAACAGATGACCGAAGAGTTGGGTAAGGCCGTGCTGAAGGAGTTGAACATCGATAATGAGCATATCGACCGCATCAATACCGTACCCTACGACGAGCTGTATGCCGCAGGGCAACGGGCAATGGCTGCCAGCATCGGCACTCGCAAACCCGGAACGCCGATGATGTGGGGGTTCGGACCTACTCCCGACGGTGAGACGCTGCTCCAGCAGCCATTCCAGAACGGCTTTGCAGCCATCTCCGACAACATCCCTATCTTGATAGGCACCACGTTCAACGAACTGCAGCGCCTGCGCTACAGTCAGCCGTTGGCGCAAGACGAAGCCCGAAGGGAACTCATGCAAACCTTCGGCTTCGACACCAATCGCTACATCAATGCCTTTGCCGAGGCTTATCCTAACTATACGCCGCAGGACCTGCTGAGCATCGATTGGCTCTTCCGTCCGAAGACCATCATTACTGCCGATGAAATTGCCGAAAATCGTCAGGCCAAAACGTGGATGTATATGTTCACATGGCACTCGCCAGTGAACAAGGGTAGCGTTCACGGCCAGGAACTGAAATTCTGTTTCAACACGCTTCACAGGGCCGGACGCGACCTGCCGAATCCTACGGAGGCCGACCAACGACTGGCCGACACCATGAGCAGTGTATGGGCACAATTTGCCAAGACAGGCGATCCTAACATTCCCGGTCTGCCTACGTGGCACCCCTATACAAAGGAGAACGGCGAACTGATGGTACTTGACTACGACTGCACTATCCGCAACAACCCCGACCGCAAACTGGAGGAGATTATTGACAAGCACTGCTTTGCACAACTTGACGAGTTTCGTGCCGACCAGAAACGCCCCCGGCTGACGGAGGGTGATGTCACTATGAGCATCGATGTTGAGAATGGTGGAAAAATCATGTCGATGAAGTACAAGGGAAAGGAGGTTATCTCGCAGTCACGCAGGCCGGAAGCTTTTGGCAGCACATTCTGGACAAGTCCACAGAAGGAGTGGAACTGGCCTCCCGTATCGGAGTTCGACAAGAAACCCTATACCGTGGAGCAACACGATGGTCGCCTCGTCCTGACCAGCACGGTTTCCGAGAAACTGAAGTACCGTGTACGCAAGGAGTTTACCACCGATCCGGAAGATCACGCCATCATCATCACCTACTCTATAATTAACGAGAGTGACGAGACGAAGCGGGTGGCGCCCTGGGAGATTACCCGTGTGCCAAACGAGGGACTGATTTTCTTTGATGCTCCCGTTGAAGGCATCACCCCGGAAGGGCTGATACCGTTCAAGACTGAACACGGAGCCGTTTGGTACCAAACGGACGAGGCCAACGAGAACCGCAAGGTCAATGCCGACGGCAAGGGATGGCTTGCCTATGCCAACAACGGCCTGCTGCTGGTCAAGAGGTTCGAGGACCTAACCCCTTTGCAGCCAGCTCCTGGCGAAGCCGAGATACAGGTCTATGTCAATAGCGGCAAGACCTATATCGAGTTGGAGAGTCAGGGGGCCTATACCACGCTGAAGCCCAAGGAACAGCTAAGCTGGACGGTACGTTGGTACCTGCTACCCATAGAAGGCGGAACCTCACCATCGGAATACCTGCTGCAAAAAGTTAAAACCGTTATTCCGTAACAGTGCCAACAAGTGAGCCAAGTTGGCTCGGAGAACAGCCCCCTAACGATAGACTTTAATCTCCTGTTCGCCGCGCATGGCCCTGAGCACGTTCATGGCCAATGCAGTCAGTTCGTCCTCACCAGGATAGACGAAAACGGGAGCTATGAAGCTCAGCCTACGTCGCAGCCCGTCAGTGACATACTGGCTGTTGGCGATGGCTCCTGTGATGATGACGGCATCCACATGTCCGTTGGTGGCGGGCGCCAGCGAGGCCATCCAGCGTGCAATCGAGTAGATCATGGCATCGAGCACGAGCTTAGCCTTCTCGTCGCCCTCGCCGATGCGCCGCTCCACTTCTCTCACGTCGTTGGTGCCAAGGTGAGCCGTCAACCCACTGTGGCCGTTTATCTTGCGTAGCATCTCGGCCTCGGTGTATTGTCCACTGTAACACAACTTCACCAGTTGTACCGTCGGCAGCATACCTGCACGCGATGGTGAGAAGGGGCCATCGCCGCTCAGGGCGTCACTACACTCTATAGCACGCCCGTGATGGTGCATCGCGAAGGAAATGCCGCTGCCCATGTGGCAGACGATGAGATCCTGTTCCTCATACCTCACATCGTGCTCACGACAGTAGCGCTTGGCTATCTCGCGCTGGTTCAGGGCATGCCAGATAGTCTGGTGGGGTAGTTCGGGCAGACCGGTGATGCGTGCCACGTCATCGAGTTCATCGACGACACCAGGGTCAACGGTGAAGGCACGACAGCCCTCTATCTCGCGGGCTATGCTCAGTGCCATCAGCGAACCGAGGTTACAAGCGTGGTGCAGGCGCGGATGCCGTGTGTCCTCTATCACCTTGTCATTCAGCTCATACACGCCGCCCTCAATGGGCTTCACCAGACCGCCGCGGCCCACGACAACATCGAAGTCCATCTTGTAGCCCTGGCGTTGCAACTCCTCCATGACTTTCTCCTTTCGATAGTCAAACTCGTCCATGATAAAGGGATAGCGGCACAATTCCTCGAAGGGGTGGCTAAGCGTGGCATGCATCAGCAGCTTCTCGTCAGAGAAGATGCCAACCTTGGTCGAAATCATTCCGGGATTGATAGCAAGTATTTTCATAGTAGTACATGTTAATGTATTTTGATATGAGGGCGTGACAGTCACGCCCTCATATCAAAACAAGTCAGTATCAATAGATGAAAATCCTGTAGTTCTTTACACTGCCGGGGGCACCCTGCTCTGCACGAGGTAGATACTCAAGAGCTTTGATGCTCTGCTCTGAGCCAAGGTCGATGACGAGGAGGTGAGGAGCCAAGGCTCCATTCTCCGTCTGCCAGTAGGTACTCTCTTGCAGGTCGAAGACTTTGTCGCCCAGGTGGTTGCCACCCTCATCCTCAGAGTTGGCGTACTTCGTTTTCCAAGACTCACGACTGATGCGCTTGCCGTCTTGTCCTTGCAGATAAAGTTCGGCGATAGCCACGCGGTCGCCATCCTTCTGGGTCGAGAGACACTCAATGGCGAGGTAGCGACCCTTGGCGGTCTTGCCGAAGTTGATGGTCTGCCAGCCGTTGCCAGCCTTGAACGAACCTGTGGCAACGGGCGTTACGCTATTGAGGTCGGGCTTGTCGCCGATATTGTTGTGTTTGTTCGACTTCTCCAGCTGCAGCTTGTTGAGCTCAGGCTCGGCCTGGCCCCAGACGACACGCTCCTTCGGACCGACAACATCGAGCACAATAATCTCGTTCTTACCTTTCTTCAGCCAGCAACCGGGCACGTAGAGCGTCTGCTGAGGGCCAATGCTCCAGATGCGGCCCATAGCGTGGCCGTTTACCCATACCTGTCCCTTGCCCCATGTCTCGAAGTTCAGGAACGTGTCGCCCACCTTCTTCAGGTTGAAGTAGCCGCGGTGATAGCCGGGTTTCATAAATTCAGCGAGCTTTGCTGATTCTTCGTAATTTCTTGTGACAGCGACACCAGGAACACTGCCCTTCAGTTCTTTGCTATTGAAACCTTTCACCATATCGAGGGCTTTCTTGGCTGTCTCGTAGTCGTCGGGGATGGCAATGTTTGTCCAGTTCTTCGGCGTCAGCACAATCTCGGCATCGTCTGTTTCTGTGGTCAGAGTGACATTACCGATGATACCCTTGAAGTCCTTGATGGCACGACCGAAGTTGATACGTCCCATACCTTCTACAAAGATGATTAGGTCGGCCCCCTTCTTGACGGCCGGTATGCTGAGCGACTTTTCGTTCTTCACGCGGTCAATCTTGCCAATGTATTTGCCATCGATGAACACCTGTGCAAAATCGTGGAACTCACCTGTCAGGACGCTGGATGAGGTGATTTCCGGTAGTCGGGTAGAGTAGATCATCGTTCCCCAGCCCATATCCATCTCTTCAAAGGTCTTCAAAGCGCCAGTTTCTGACTTGCCGCCATTCGGCATAGCTGTCATCAGAGTCGCAAACTCCGTCAGCTCAAACTTAGGCACGGTGATAATAGGCATCGGAGCTTTGGGTACGGCGGGTAGGCCCCCCTTCCGTCCCCCGAGGGGGAAACCTTTATTGTCATATTTCTCCATCATCTTGCGCAGTTCCCAGAACTTCGGGGTGGCCTGGCCGTACTCGTTGATGGGGGCATCGTAGTCGTAAGAGGTTACGTCGGGGGCGAAGCCGGGAGAGTTGGCACCAGCCCAGTGGCCGAACGAGGTACCTCCGTGAGTCATGTAGAGCGAGAAGCTGATGCCCTTCGAGAGCATTTCGTCCATACCCTCGACCATATCCTTGGCGGGACGCGTCTCGTGGCGGGCTCCCCACTTGTCGAACCAACCGCTCCAGAACTCAGAGCACATCTTCGGGGCATTAGGACGTAGCTGGCCGAGGCGGCGGAACTGGTCGTCGATGTTGGCACCTGTGCCGAAGTTCATCGTCCAAGTGAGGTCGTCGAGGCCGTTCTTCTCAAAGTTGCTCGACCAGTCGCACTGGAACAGCGACAGTTCCTTGCCATAGATGCCACGCAGACAATCCCTGATTTCAGAGACGTATGGCTTATCCTCGCCATACGAACCATACTCGTTCTCCACCTGAATCATAATGATAGGACCACCATTCTGGATGGTCAGCGGCTTCAGCTGCTCACCCACCTTCTCCTCGAAGATTTTGACACGTTCCATAAAATAAGGATCGCGCTCGCGTAGCTTGATGTCCTTTTTCTTCAGCAGCCACCAAGGCAGGCCACCCATCTCCCATTCTGCACAGACGTATGGACCGGGACGCACAATGACGTAGAGGCCGTTCTTCTGAGCCAGACGGCAGAACTCGGCCACGTCGTTATTACCAGTGAAATCAAAGACACCCTCCTGTTGCTCGTGGATGTTCCAGAAGATGTAGATACACACGGCATTCATACCCAGTGCCTTACACATCTGGATGCGGTGCTCCCAGTAGGGACGAGGAATGCGGGGGTAATGAACCTCGGCAGCCTTCACGATGAAGGGCTGTCCATTGAGCAGGAAAGTCTTGTCGCCCGTAGTAAACGTGCTGGGCTTCGATGATGCAGCCATCATCAAGGTTGGCGTAAGGGCAAGAAGAGCTGCAATAGTCAGTTGCTTGAAAGTGCTGTTCATATTGTCGTAGATTTTTATAAAATAGTCTGTGATTGCCTTATTGTTAGTACTTTTGTAGTGCAAAGATAGTCATTTTTGCATAATTCTACAATGTTATAACATTTTTTAATTTTCCAAATGGTGATTCTTCAAAAAAAAAACTTAACTTTGCAACCGAATTTATGTTGAAAGATTATCTATAGTTTTTTTTGCCTTGGATGTTTCCAAGGATTAGTGTTAAATGTAAATCCTCCCAATTCCCGTGAGGGAAGTAAGAGAGCCCGAAAAATTGACCATAAACCTTCGGCCGTGAGGTCCAAGGTTTTTTTTTGGTTTAATCCCAAAGGGTGGCTTGCTGTGAAGCACCCCTACTCTTTCAAAAAGTGAGGCCAGACTCATCCTCAAAGGGAAAAGTCTGGCCTTACCTTATTATATATAACGGTCTGTTTACTTCACTTCAGCAGGCTCTTCTTCGCGGATGGTCTTACCCATGGTGAGGTAAGCCACAGGAGCAGCGATGAAAAGTGACGACAGTGTACCGAAGACAACACCAAGAATCATGGCGAACGAGAAGCTGCGGATAGAGTCACCACCGAGGATGAAGATACACAGCAACACTATCAGGGTCGTCACAGAGGTGTTGATAGTACGTGCCAGCGTCTGGTTCAGCGAGTCGTTGAACAGCGTCTGGCGGTCACGCTTGCCGAAGAGCTGGATGTTCTCACGGACGCGATCGAAGACCACCACCTTATCGTTAATGGAGTAACCGATCACAGTCAGGATAGCACCGATGAACGTCTGGTCGATTTCAAGCGACATGGGCACCCAGCCCCACAGCACACTGTAGAAGCCGATAACCACGAGGGCGTCGAAGAACAGGGCGACGGTAGAACCTACCGAGAAGGCCACATTGCGGAAGCGGATAAGGATATAGAGGAAAATAGCTATCAGAGCGATGATAACCGAGACGATAGCACCGTATGTGATGTCCTTTGCCACTGATGGGCCCACCTTAGCAGACGAGATAATGGAACCGCCTTCGCGGACGTCTGGGTTCTTGAAAGCGCTCACTTCTGCCTGATTAATCAGCCCGGCTTTCTTCAGTGCGTTGTAGAGAATAGTCTCTGCCTTGTCGTCAACTTCAGGATTGTTTGACTCAATGTCCCAGTTAGTAGAGATACGCACGGTCTTGCCGTCGGTACCTAAGGCAATGACGCTGGTGTTGGCCTCCTGGTTGGCCTTCTCACCGATAGTGTTGACGAACGCACCGGCAAGTGCCTGACGAACAGACTCGACGGGAGTCTCCTTGTCGAGCACGACAACGTAATTACGACCACCGGTGAAATCAATACTCTGGCTCAAGCCGCGGACTGCGAACGAAACACAGAAGATAATGGCAGCGACACCCCAGATGATGAACGACTTCTTGTAAGCACCCATGAAGTTAATCTTCGGATTCTTCATCAGGTTCTTGGAATAGGCGGTCTCGAAGGTGAGGTTGGTCCACTTGTCCTTCTTCAGCATGTGCTCATAAACCAGACGGGTCAGGAACACGGCGGTGAAGAATGAGCAGAAGATACCGATGATCCACGTGGTGGCGAAGCCCTTAACAGGACCAGTACCGAAGAACAACAGGATGAAGCCGGTAATCAATGAGGTAACGTTCGAGTCGAAGATGGCCGAGAAGGCGTTCGAGTAGCCCTTGTTCAGAGCTTCCTTCATCTTCAAGCCTTTGCGCAGCTCTTCCTTGGTACGCTCATAGATAAGCACGTTGGCATCAACGGCCGTACCGAGGGTCAACACGATACCGGCGATACCAGGCATGGTCAGAGCAGCCTGGAACGAGGTGAGGATACCTAATGTAAAGAACAGGTTGAAGAGCAGGGCGCAGTCAGCCATCAGACCGGGGATGGGGCCATACAACATAATCATATAGATCATCAACAGCACGAAGGCCACGATGAACGAGATGATACCCTGTTGGATAGACTGTGCACCGAGCGACGGACCGACAACCTCTTCCTGCACGATACGGGTCGGAGCTGGCATCTTACCAGAGTTCAATGTGTTGGCCAGGTCCTTGGTGTCCTCGATGGTAAAGTTACCGGTAATCTGTGAATTACCACCGTCAATCTGAGTGAGGATTCGAGGAGCGGAATAGACAGCATCGTCGAGCACGATGGCCACTGCCTTACCGATGTTCTGCTTGGTAATCTGACTCCAGCGGCGGGCACCGTCAGAGTTCATCTGCATAGACACAGAGGGGTGCCCCATTTGGTCGAAGTCGTCCTTTGAGTTAGTGATGACATCACCCTCTAACGGGGCGCGACCATTTGGCTCGGTAATCTTCAGGGCATAGAGCTCGAAGATGTCACCGTTGCTCTGTCCACCAAAAGTTTCGGGCTTGGCACCCCAACGCAACTTCAACTCAGCAGGGAAGATGGTACCAGCCAGATCAGAATAAATGATCTTGTTGATTTCAGCAGTATCACGGGCATTGGCATAGCCTACCACAGCCAGCGTGTTACCCTGTGTGGGCTGGAAGACGGAGAACAGCGGGTTCTGCTTTTTGGCAGCAGCAACAGCCTTGTCATCCTTGGCATTAGCGTCCTTCTTTGCCAGTTTAGCGGCGAGATCGCTGGAAGCAGTCTTGGCAGTGTCGGCTACAGCCTCAGCCACAGCGGCAGTATCGGCTGCGACGGTATCAGCCTCAGCAGGAGCGTCACCACCCAGGATAGCATATTTCTGGTTTAACTGAGCCAAGAGGGGAACAATCTCCTGTGAGTTATAGGTCTCCCAGAACTCAAGATTGGCTGAACCCTGGAGAAGTTTACGGACACGCTCCGGCTCCTTGATACCAGGCATTTCAACCATGATACGTCCACTCTGACCCTCCAGCTTCTGGATGTTGGGCTGTACGACACCGAACTTGTCAATACGGTTGCGAACAACGTTGAAGGAGTTGTCAACGGCAGACTGGATTTCAGCACGCAAAGCGCTCTCCACTTCTGAATCAGTTGACTGGGTGCTCACCTTGCCCTTCATCTGCTGGGTAGCGAAGATGGCTGCGAGTGGGCGACCATTTGAATTCTGTTTCCAATACTTGATGAAGAGTGAGAGGAAGTCATCCTGACTAGTCTCTTCTTCCTTCTTAGCCTGCTCCATAGACTTCTTGTAGGCAGCATCCTGCTTGTGGTCGGCCAGCACGTCAACGACGTCAGGCACAGAGACCTCAAGGATAACGTTCATACCGCCTTTCAGGTCAAGACCCAGGCCGATTTCCATCTCACGGCACTGCTTCAACGAGTAAATGCCCATATAGACTTTCTCGTTCTTGATGCTGTCAAGATACTCCTGACCAGCCTCCTCACCCATAGCGGCAGCCTTACTTTCGTAGTGGCGTGTCACAAACGAGAAGGAGAGGTAGAAGCAGCATACGAGCACCAGAAGCACTGCAATAAACTTTACAATTCCTTTGTTTTGCATTTTTGTTATTTATAATAATTATTTATTTATATGCGCATTTGAGCCTGCAAATATACACATTTTTTTATGGTTGGGAAAATTTATCGGCAATTTTCATACATTTTTTAATGTTTCTCCCTCATTTTTAGCCAGCAAATCATTGGATAGTGGTCAGAAAGGTCAATTTCTGCATCAACTTGACAATTATAAGGAACAAAGTCTGAGGAGCAGAAAATGTGGTCGATTCTGACCCAGAATCCTTTCTGATTATATGACAAACCGATACCTTTGCCTGATGCTCTGAAGCAATCGGTCAGTCCCTGGCCCACGATATAATGGGAGTACGAAATGGGGGTGTCGTTGAAATCGCCACAGACGATGACAGGGTACTGCCTATGTGCTTCGATATAACGGTGTACGGCCTCAGCCTCGGGGGCACGTTTGGCGGCAGTATTGCCCAGCTTGTCGATGAGCAGCATGGACTCCGTCCGCATTGTGTCGCCCTTCATCTCACCCTTCAAGATGTCGTGGTAGCGCGAACGGTCCTCTTTCGTCAGATGCGTACACTCGAAGTGGTTGTTAATGACAAGCAGTGTGTCTTGGTCCTTCAGCAGGTAGTAAGCCACCGACCCATTGGCCCGGGATGGATAGGGAATGCGCTCCTTGCGCAGGATGGGGAAACGGGTGTGTATGCCCACGCCGTTGAAGTTGGCATCACTCTTCTTTAAGACTGTGGTATCGTTGTAGGGATATATCTCACCGTACTTCTTCATCATATACCTGCGCCACGTATCGACATCCTCCTGCACACAGACGATGTCGGCTTGCTGTTGCTGAATGTAGGCAAGTATCTGGTCAAAGGCATCGTTGTACTTGGAATTGCCACTATAAGTACAGACGTTGTACGACATCAGTTTGATGCTGCCCTCCGGCACATCCTGCCTGGGGTTCAGCGGCATGTATGTACTAATAGGTATGTACGCGAGACAAAAACCGGCCACTGGAATCCACGCCTTACGCCATTTGATGACGAGCCATAAGAACAGGAACATGAGGTTGACGAGCAGGAAGAAGGGGAAGGCCATGCCTATACACGACAGCCGCGGATAGTCCACAGGACTAAGCCTGTCGGAAAAACCGGCAAACAGCATGATGGTGACAGCGACCACATTGGCCCCGACTATCAGGTTGACGGTGAATTGCTTCAACTGTTTAATCATGAGTTGCGGCTGGCATCGAAGAGCCTCTGTTTTTCTTCCTTGGTCAGACTGTCATAGCCGCTCTTGCGGATTTTGTCCAAAATGGCGTCAATCTCATCCTGGTTCTGCTTCTTGCGGGCATTATAAGCCATGTCATCCTCCTTTGAACCGCCACATTCAGCATGCATACGGGTGTTCCCACTCTTATGTTTGTCGAAACTGCGTTTCAGGTTATCAAAGAATTCTTGTCCGCTGGAGCGGTTGAAGCCAGAGTCGGGATGACGGTTCCAGTAGCGAATCATGAGGAATCCGAACAGCATACCGCCCAGATGAGCCATGTGAGCCACACCGTCGCCCGAAGAATTGACGGCCGAAAACAGTTCGATGGCTACATAACCCATGACAAACCACTTTGCCTTAATGGGGACAGGCAGCGGGAAGATAAAGATGCGCTCGTTGGGAAATATCATGCCGAAGGCCAACAAAATGCCATAGACTGCTCCTGAGGCACCGATTGTCGTCCAAAGATTGATGTAAGCATCTGTTGCCATCTGCATGCCCCCGACAGAGACGTACTGGTATGCGGCAAGCCCCTCGATCGTATAGTTGGCGTATTGTACCAATTCCTGCATGACACCGGCTCCGACACCGCAAGAAATGTAATAAAAAAGGAATTTCTTTGCCCCCCATACATTCTCGACGACGCAACCAAACATCCACAAGGCGAACATGTTGAAAAAAATGTGTGTCAGGTTGGCATGTAGGAACATGTAGGTAACAAACTGATACAAATGGAAGTCGCTGGCCATGTAGAAATGCAGTCCAAAGACCGATGCCAAATCGATTTCACGCAGCTGGAGAACCCAGGTTGCCACAAATGCCAAGAAGTTGACTATGAGCAAATTCTTGGTAACGATAGGTATGTTGCGAAACACGGTTTTAATTTACTGTTTTCTGATTTTACTGTTATTACTTGTATTTTACGACGCATTGCTTTCGTCGCTTTTCGGGCGCAAAATTACGAAAAATATCTGTTTTACTGCGCAAAAAGGGCCGCGAACCTATTATTTTTCACTAAAAAAGTAATTTTTTCCAATTTTTTGTTGTTTTTCTGAATACTTTACCCTATATTTGCCGAAGAATTCGTGAAAGAAAGCATTTTTTTATCATTTATAAATCATTAAAATTAATAGAATTATGAACAAAACAGAATTGGTAGAGAAGATTGCAGCTGGTGCTGGTCTCTCAAAGGCAGACTCAAAGAAGGCTCTTGACGCTGCTGTTGCAGCCATCAAGGATGCCCTCGTAGCTGGTGAAAAGATTGCTCTCGTTGGCTTTGGTACATTCAGCGTGAACGAGCGTCCCGCCCGTGAGGGTATCAACCCCGCTACCAAGGAGAAGATTACCATCGCTGCCAAGAAGATTGCCAAGTTCAAGGCTGGCGCTGAACTAGCTGACGCTCTGAATTAATTTTGTAATAAAAAATCAAAAGAGACGGTTCCGTGCGGTTCCGTCTCTTTTTATTTGATGCCGTCAGACCATCTCAAAAAAGTCGGGGAAAAATTCTGTCAATTCAAAATAACTTTGTACCTTTGCACCCGAATTGTGATAATGTCCCAAAAAAGGTAACATGAAGAATAGTGTTTTTGTATTTTTGATGTCAGCCGTGATTCTGACTTCTTGCAAGACCCCACGTGATATTGCATATCTGCAGGATGCGATAGAGAATGTCCCTATCCAGACACAGACTGACGGGAACATACGTTTTCAGCCGGGTGACAAACTCAGCATCTTTGTTCATAGCCGTGACCCGCAGTTGATGAACCTTTTCAACCTCACGGGAAACAGTGGCGGCGGTATGATGTCAGGTAGTAGCACTCGCGGTGCATATACTGTTGACAACAAGGGCGAAATAGATTTCCCCGTGCTGGGTCCCATCAAGATACAAGGCTTCACACGCAACGAGGTGGCCATTACCATCAAGAACGAGCTGATGAGCAGAAGCCTGTGTAACGACCCCGTCGTCACCGTTGAATTCTACAACATGAATTTCTACGTCCTGGGTGAGTCCGGACGTGGCGAGCATTCTATTACCAAGGACAAGATTACGCTGTTGGAGGCTGTCTCCCTGTCCGGCGACCTCAATATCGACGGTTTGCGCAAAAACATCATGGTACTGCGCCAGGAGGGTGACCACCAGATTCCCTACCGCGTTGACCTTACATCGGCCAACAGTGTCTATAACTCACCCGTCTATTATATCCGGCAGAACGATGTCGTGTATGTCGAGCCTAACGACAAAGCCAAGCGTGGCAGTACCGTCATGGGATCCAGTGCCTATACCCCCAGTTTCTGGCTTGGCATGTTCTCGGCTGGTGTCTCTACATATCTTCTTATCGAGAACTTAATCAAAAAGTAACACACCCCATTCAAACATGGCACAGTCAAGTAACTCTGAAATTATTAAGCGCGTAAAGACGGATGACTCACTCAGCATCCAGGACATGCTGATGATCTGTCTCCGATATTGGCCCTGGTTCATCCTCTCCATTGCCGTTATCATGGGAGCCGTCACACTCTACCTGCTCTCAACGCCGAAAATCTATACCCGAACGGCATCTATTCTGGTCAAGAGCGGCAGTAACAAGCGTAACAGCGAAATGCGTATGTATGAGGAGTTAGGCGTGGCTAACCTCACCTCCGACATTAACGACGAAGTCGTGGCCATCCACTCGCCTGCAGCGGTCTATGACATGGTGAAGCGGCTTCATCTTGATCTCGACTATCATCGCCCCGGCTTCTTCCAGGATGAGACGCTTTTTGCCAACTCGCTTCCTGTAGAAGTGGAATTTGAGGACATCAAGGATAATGAAACAGCTACATTCACCCTGAAACTGACGGGAGACGGGAACGTCATCATTTCTGACATGAAATTCCAAGGACGTGAGATTTCCGGTAGCCACAAAATGAAATTAGACAGACGATACAAGTCGCCCTTCGGTATTATGAGCATCAAACCGTCTCTCGGCTACAAAGAGGGCCAGAAAGACGAGATTCTCGTTACCCGCAACAGTTATTTAGCTGTTGCCGGCAGATATGGCGGACTGATTACGGCTGCTGTACAGTCTAATGCCTACAACATCATCGACATCCGCTGTCAGGATGTCAGCATACCACGTGCCGACAACATCCTCAACACCATTATTAATATATATAATGAGAACTGGGTCAAGAACCGCAACCAGATTAGCGTAGCTACCAATGAGTTCATCAAGGAGCGTCTGGGGGTCATTGAGCAGGAACTGGGGCATGTGGAAAAGGATATTGCTGACTACAAGAGCGAACGCGCCATGCCAAGCGTTGATGCTGTGGCTGGCGAGGCCATGGGACAGCGGAGTACTACCGAGGCCCAGAGCCAGCAACTCAACAACCAGCTCTACATGATTAAGTACGTGCGCAACTATATCTCAGACGACAGTCACGCCTCACAGCTGCTCCCTGCCAGTTCGGGTGTCGGTGCCACTGAGGCTCAGATTTCGGAGTACAACAACAAGTTGCTGCAGCGCAACAATCTCGTAGCCAACTCCAGCGAGCAGAACCCGCTGGTACAGGATATGGACATCGCTTTGAAAAACATGCGCAGTGCCATCGTCAACTCACTCGACAACGAGCAGGCTACCATCAACATCCAGTTGCGCAATGTGCAGGCCGTCCACGGACAGGCCATAGCCAAGTTGGCCGCCAACCCGAGGCAGGCCAACGACCTGCTCAGCATCGAGCGCCAGCAGAAGGTGAAGGAGAGCCTCTACCTCTTCCTGCTCCAGAAGCGCGAGGAAAACGAACTGAGCCAGGCGTTCACCGCCTACAACACCCGTATCATTGCCAACCCCTACGGCAGTAGCGTGCCTACATCGCCCGAACGCAACAAGATACTGCTCATGGCTTTCGGACTGTCCCTGGCTCTGCCCGCCACATTCTTCATACTGCGCGAAATCAGCAAATCCAGGGTGCGTGGCCGCAAAGACCTGGAAGGGCTGTCCCTGCCTTACGTTGGCGAACTGCCCCTGTGGAAGCCCAAGAAGGGTGAAGAGGCGCCTAAAGGCTATCACTTCGTCGTCAAGCACCACAAGCGCGACCTCGTCAACGAGGCCTTCCGTGTTGTACGTACCAACCTCGAGTTCATGGCCAACCCCGACAAGAAGTGCAAGCTCATCATGCTCACATCGTTCAATCCGGGGTCTGGTAAGACCTTCATCTGTGCCAATATCGGCGCATCGTTCAGCATTCGCGGCAGCCGTGTGCTCTGCATAGACCTTGACCTGCGCCGCGCCTCACTGTCTGAGTTGGTCGATTCGCCCAAAAAGGGTATCGTCGATTACCTTGGCGGTCATGCCGATGACTACCATTCTCTCATTATAAAGAATGAGGAGACCGGCCTTGACTTCCTGCCCGTGGGCAAGATACCGCCCAACCCCACCGAGTTGCTCTATTCACCAAAGTTCAAACCCATGCTCGACCAGCTGCGCCAGGAGTACGACTACGTGTTTGTTGACTGTCCGCCCGTCGAGATTGTGGCTGATGCCACAATTATCAGCCATGAGTCCGACATCACACTCTTTGTTATCCGCGCCGGTATGCTTGAACGTAACATGTTGCCCGAGCTTGAGAGGAATTACGAAGAGAAGAGGTACAACAACATGGCTATGATTCTCAACGGTACCGATGCCAGCCGAGGCTATGGCTACCACCGCTACGGCTACGGCTACGGGCGCTATGGCTATGGCTACGGACACTATGGCAACCGCTACGGTTACAGCTACTACGGCGGCAGTAAGAAGAGTAAGAAGAGCAAGGATTAAATGTGGCCTTTCAGCAAGAAACGGTATTCCCTTATTGACAGCGGCCTGTTACAGGGCATGACCGACTGTCACTCACATATTCTTCCAGGGGTGGACGACGGTGTCCAGACCCTGGAAGATTCTTTGCGGACGCTTCAGATCCTCGGCGACCTTGGTGTTAGCAAACTATGGCTTACGCCGCACATCATGGAGGATATTCCAAATACTACAGCCGACCTGAAAAAGCATTTTGTGGAACTTACACACAAGCTTCCTTCTCCTAAGATAGAACTGCATCTGGCGGCCGAACACATGCTCGACGGCCTTTTCGCCCGCCGTTTCGCAGAGAAAGACGTACTTCCGCTAGGAGCGTTGTCTTCCGCTCCCGCCCATCCCCTCCTGCTCGTTGAAACCTCATATTTCAACCCGCCCCTACACTTCTGGGATATGCTCGAAGACATTCGCCGACAGGGCTACACCCCCGTTCTGGCCCACCCTGAACGCTACGTCTATATGCACGGTTCCGATTATCAGCGGCTGACGGACATGGGGGTGATCCTACAGCTTAACCTGCTCTCACTCACGGGAGCCTACGGCGAGGGTGCCCGCCACAAAGCCCTGCGCCTGTTGTATTCCGGTTTTTACACCCTCATGGGTACCGACCTGCACAATGTTGATGACTTCGTCGAATATGCGTCAGAGAAGTGCCTTACCCAAAAAGACATTGACACGCTCGCTGGCATCAATACCTTGTAGCCGCCGACATCTCGAATAACGAGCCTTCCATGAATGGAAAATGAGGGGCAGTTTTCACTTTTTTGCCCTTCAAAACAGATAATTCGGAATTTTTTTATAAGTTTGCAGCTGAAATACGCAAAGACCTAAAACTGTATTATATGGAAAATGTTCAGATTCGCTGCCATAACAACGGCCAGACTATAAGTTTGCCCATGGGTGCTACGCTAGAAGAGGCATACGCACTGACGGGGCTGAAGATGGAGTACGGGCCTGTGCTGGCCAAAGTCAACAACAAGATTGAGGGCATGCACTTCAGAGTGTATAATGCCAAGGACGTTGAGTTCCTTGATATGACCTCGCCGTCAGGTCTCAGGGCCTATACACGGTCACTGTTCTTCGTCCTCTGCAAGGCCGTACACGACATCTACGACAAGGCAAAGGTGTCGATAGACATTCCCGTATCTAACGGCTACTACGTCGATCTCGACATCGGCCATCCCGTGACGTTGGAGGATGCCGGACACATCCGCCGCCGCATGCAGGAGATTGTCGATGCGGCTCTGCCCATTCATCGCTACGAGACCACCACCGAAGAGGCCATCAAGATGTTTACCGCACTGCACACTTTTTCAAAGGTGAAGTTGCTAAAGAACATCGGGCGCATCTATACCACCTATTATGATATAGACGGATACATCGACTACTACTACGGAGCACTGCTTACCAACACGTCACAGCTCTACCTTTTTGGGTTGGAGAAATACTATGACGGGCTGCTGCTACGCATCCCCTCGCCTGACCATCCCGGCGAGTTGGGCGAGATGACCCATCAGGACAAGATGTTCGGCATTTTCAAGGAGCATCACCGCTGGCAAGACATCATCGGCCTGAGTACCATCGGCGACCTGAACGAGGCTATCGACGCCGGGCACTCCGCCCAGCTCATCCAAGTGAGCGAAGCCCTACAAGAAAAGAAGATTGCCAAGATTGCCGACGAGATAGCCAACCGCAAAGGCATTAAGCTCGTGCTGATAGCAGGACCCAGCAGCAGTGGAAAGACCACCACCTGCAAGCGCCTGTCGGTGCAACTGGCCGTCAACGGCTTCAAGCCCATGGGTATCTCGCTCGACGATTACTTTGTAAACCGTGAGCACACGCCGCGCGACGAGAAGGGTGACTACGATTTCGAACACCTGCATGCCCTGAACCTCGACCTGCTGAACGAGCATATGAATGCCCTACTGCGGGGCGACGAGGTGGAGCTGCCCCGCTACAACTTCCAGCTGGGACGCAGTGAGTGGAGCGGCCGTAAGCTGCGTTTGCACGACGATGAAGTGCTGGTGGTAGAAGGCATCCACGCCCTGAACCCTGAGCTGATGTCACAGGTACCCAGTGAGCAGGTCTATCGTGTCTATGCGTCGGCACTCACCACGCTGCTATTGGACAAGCACAACTATATACCCACTACAGACAACCGATTGTTGAGGCGTATTATCCGCGACCACAAGTACCGCGGTGTATCGGCTCAAGAAACCATCCGCCGCTGGCCGTCAGTACGCGCCGGCGAAAACAAGTGGATATTCCCCTATCAAGAGAATGCCGATGCCATGTTCAATACCGCCATGCTCTTCGAGCTGGCCGTCATCAAACGTCAGGCTGAGCCACTTTTGGAACAGGTGCCCGAGAACGTCCCGGAATATGCTGAGGCTTACCGTCTGCTAAAGTTCCTTCGCTATATCAAGCCCATACCCGAGACACAGATTCCCCCGACCTCGCTGCTGCGTGAGTTCCTTGGCGGCTCGTCGTTCGAGTATTAAACACCCAGAGGGGTTGAGAACATCTGGATTAAGCGGCAAAAAAAGCAAATAGCAGACGTAAAATTTGGTTTTTTGCTCACTTAATCGTACCTTTGCAGCCAAAAACAAAAGAAACAGGAAAAATGGGAAAAGTAATATTGACCGGCGACCGTCCCACAGGCAGGCTCCATCTGGGCCATTACGTGGGTTCGCTACGTCGCCGCGTAGAGCTGCAGAACGCAGGCGACTACGACCGCATGTTTGTTTTCATGGCTGATGTACAGGCACTGACCGACAATGCCGACAACCCCGAGAAACTGCGCCAAAGCATTATCCAAGTGGCGCTCGACTACCTCTCGGCAGGCCTCGACCCCGCGAAGTGTACCATCTTCATACAGAGCCACATCCCTGAGCTGGCCGAGTTGACCACCTACCTGATGAACCTCATCTCGGTAAGCCGCGTACAGCGCAACCCGACGGTGAAGACAGAAATCAAGATGCGCGGCTTCGAGGGTGAGAGCATCCCTCTGGGCTTCTTCTGCTATCCCGTCTCTCAGGCTGCCGACATCACGCTGTTCAAGGCTACGACGGTGCCTGCCGGCGAGGATCAGGAGCCGATGCTCGAGGTGACGCGAGAGCTGGTGAACCGCTTTAACAACATCTACGCACCAGTACTGGTGGAACCTCACATCATGCTGCCTGAAAATGCTACGGCCCGCCGTCTGCCTGGTACCGACGGCAAGGAGAAGATGTCGAAGTCGCTGGGCAACTGCATCTACCTCTCCGACTCAAAGGACGAGGTGTGGCAGAAGGTGCGCTCGATGTACACCGACCCCACTCACCTCAATGTCTCTGACCCCGGCCATGTGGAGGGTAATGCCGTCTTTACCTATCTCGACGCCTTCTCTACTGACCAGGACTTTGCTGACTTCTGGCCTGAGTACCAGAACCTGGACGAGCTGAAGGAGCACTACCAGCGCGGCGGTCTGGGCGACATGAAGTGCAAGAAGTTCCTCAACGAGGTGCTCAACAAGTTCCTTGACCCTATGCGCCAGCGCCGTGCTGAGCTTGAGACCGACATTGCCGAGATTCAGAACATCCTGAGGAAGGGTACTGAGCAGGCCCGCGAGGTGGGTGCCCAGACGATGGACGAGGTGCGCAAGGCTATGCGCATCGACTACTTCAACGATGAAAAAATGTGGAGAATTTGAGGCGCTGCTTATAGCGCACGACATTAAGCCGACGGCAAACCGCATTGTCGTGGCAAAGACATTGGCCGCTGCAGAGCGGCCAATGTCATTGTCGGAACTGGAATATAAAATCCTATCCATTGACAAGTCGGGGGTATTCCGCGCCCTGACGCTGTTCCGCGAACACCACCTGGTGCACGTCATTGAGGACGGCGGCGACGGCGTGCGCTACGAGCTCTGCCATAGTCACGACGGTCACGCTGAGGACGATGACCAGCACGTACACTTCTACTGCGAGCGGTGCCACCGCACCTTCTGTCTGACAGACACGCCCATTCCCGCTGTCGAGCTGCCTGCGGGCTATCGGCTGACCAGCATCAACTATATGGCCAAAGGCCTATGTCCCGACTGCTCCTCTGTCTATTGACGCTCGTCGCGACAGCTGGGCACGCTCAGAATGCTGCGACGACGGTAGTGGCCGATGCCGTTACCCATGAGCCGCTTGCCCATGTCTCGCTCTACACCAAGGAGGGTGGCCGTTTCCACTCTGTCATCAGCAACACGCAGGGCGTCGCCAAGGTGACGTTCCCCTTCCAGCGGCTCACCGTCAGTCACCTGAACTACGAGCGGCGCACCGTCAGGCAGCTGTCCGACACCCTCTTCCTGCAACCCCGTTACATGTCGACAGGCGAAGTGGTGGTCACGAACAAGGAGCCCGAGTGGATACGCCGCTGTCTGAAGGAGACGGTCAAGCGCAAGACCCAGAACTATTTTACCCATGACGGCTACGAGCAGGTGGACTACCACACCCAGAACATGGGTCGCAACAACATCTACCGCTTCCACCTGCAAGGACTGTTGCGCACGAAGAGTCCTGACCGCAAACGCTACGCCCTCTTTTGCGACAGCGTAAACGCACAGATCGTGGCCTCCGACTCCACCCGGCTTACCGACACGCAGAACCTGCGGCGCATGCTCTACGAGGACTTCATGGAAGACCTGACACGAGGCTTCATCAGCGACCACCGCTTCTACCATTATGCCGACTATGAGGGCAAGAGCAAGGACGAGGTGAAGCTGAGCTTCAAGGCCAAGCATAATACCGACGACCGCGGATGGCTGATTCTCGACACCACGCGCTGCATCGTCCTGCGTGCCTATCGTTCTACAGGCACGAAGACCAACCGTCAGGAGCGTATCGGCACCTTGATGTACGGCTTGTCAAAAATGTTCGGCTACCGTGTCGACACCTTCACCCGCGACTATCGCGTCAGCTACGGCGAGCGCTCCGACGGCACGCTGTATCCCGCTGAAGTGCGCTACAAGATGTACTATGCTGGGCGCGACGGCGACTCCACCAAGGAGGAAGCGGAGTTCAGCGAACAGACGGGCGGCGGATTCCCCAATATGGAAGCAACGATGACACTCTCGCCCGTCACCACTCACCCGTCACCCGACACCATTACGTGGCACGAGCTGCCCGCTTCATGGTATGTCACATTCAGTTCTGAGGCCGACCGCCAGTTGGAGGTGAAACTGTCGAATCTTCCTGCCATTTTCAGCATCTACGACGACAATCCCTGAAAAGAAATCACTTTTTCCCGTTTTTCCGTAGTTTTTTGTATCTTTGTCGCGTCTAATGGGTAAAGATTCAAAAAACAGAACGACAATGACGACATTA
>Ga0326512_10000406_pt1 | contig 37636 bp, 38 predicted proteins | sample 1_2617_0518_D_FD_203652 | JGI IMG/M metagenome (GOLD analysis project Ga0326512, IMG submission 203652) | Bovine rumen microbial communities from UC Davis, California, United States - 1_2617_0518 | ecosystem: Host-associated > Mammals > Digestive system > Stomach > Rumen | place: USA... | reverse complement strand
ATTCCAATCTATGGCAGCTATTTTACCATTTTTGTTTTTAGACTCATCTTTCTTTTCTACACAAATTTTTACAAACCATTTTCCAGTTGAGGTTCTTCTGAAGGTAATATTTTTCCATTTCCCCTCTGCAAATCTACAAGAAGCAGAAATTTTAATGTAACCAAGCTTCTTTGTAAGATACAGTCCGCTCTCATCAATTTTTGGTGTACAATTTGAACAGGAATACCTAAAAGAGTCCTTCGGATTTTTCTTACTTTTAAATCTTGGTGGTTTAGAAAATTTTCCTTTTCTTTGTCCTTTACAACTTTTGAAAAAGTTTGTATATGCTGCCCTTACATCAGACCACATTTGTGCTAAGGGTATTGAACAAGCAGCATCTTTAGACCATTCTAAAGCATCAGGTTTATATTTTGTAAATATTTGTTTATAACCCTCAATTTGAAAATTGAAGTCTTGATTTTTGTTGAAGACAACGGTATTCCAATATAATCTACACAAACCTAAAGTTTGATTAAAGATTTCTTCTTGTTGAGAAGTTGGATATATTCTGTATTCATATGCCTTCATCATAATCTTTTTAATTAGTATAATTTTTATTATACTTTTCTTATAATTAGTTAATATAATAATTTTTTAAAAGCTTGTATATAAATATTAAAAAATGGCAATTCATACGCCACTCTAAAGAAGCAGCGTATAAATTGCCATTTTGCTATAAAAAGGAGTACTATACTTAGTACTCCTTAAAAATTATTAATCTTCAAACTTATTATGCATCTTTTACTTCATAGTCAACACCATCTGATGAGCCGCTATTTGATGTATTATTCACATCTGGATGAGGCTGAGAAGCTTGCTGACTTTCATACATTTTCTGCCCAATAATATATGATGCTTGCTTTGCATCTTCTAGAGCTTTTTTCAAGTCATTAATATTATTTTTTTCTTTTTCTTCTTTTAGTTTAGAAAGTGCAGCTTCTACTTTAGATTTTTCATCTGAAGATAATTTATCACCATAATCTTTTAATGACTTTTCGGTAGAGTTTATAAGTGAATCAGCTTCATTTTTTGTATCTACCATTTCCCTTATTTTTTTATCTTCTTCTGCATGCATCTCAGCATCTTTCTGCATTTTTTCAATTTCTTCTTTTGAAAGGCTAGAAGAAGCTGTAATTGTAATTTTCTGGTCTTTTCCAGTTCCTTTATCCTTGGCAGAAACGCTAAGGATACCATTACTGTCAAGCTCAAAAGTTACCTCAATCTGAGGTACGCCCCTAGGTGCTGGCGGAATGCCATCAAGATTAAAATTACCAAGTGTCTTATTATCAGCAGCCATAGGTCTTTCACCTTGTAAAACATGTATAGTTACAGCTGACTGGTTATCCGCGTATGTAGAGAATACTTGACTCTTACTTGTAGGAATTGTAGTATTCTTATCAATAATTTTTGTGAATACGCCACCGGCAGTTTCAATACCAAGGGAAAGAGGAGTTACATCAAGCAAAACTAAATCCTGTTTTACATCGCCACTAAGTACGCCAGCCTGAACAGCTGCTCCTATAGCAACGGCCTCATCAGGGTTTACAGATTTATTTCCTTCCTTTCCAAATACTTCTTTTACTAGTGCCTGAATAGCTGGAACACGAGTTGTACCGCCTACAAGAAGAATATCATCAATATCAGAAGTTGATAATCCAGCGTCTTTCAAAGCTCGCAGCATAGGTGCACGATGACGTTCTACTAATGGCGCAATAATCTGTTCGAATTTTGCTCTAGAAATATCCATCTGCAAATGTTTTGGACCCGTTGCATCTGCCGTAATAAATGGAAGGTTAATAGACGTAGTAGTTGAGCTAGAAAGTGCAATTTTAGCATTTTCTGCTGCTTCCTTAATACGCTGAAGAGCCATAGGGTCATTCTTCAAATCAACTCCATTTGTTTTTTTGAAGTCATCACAGATGTAATCTACAAGCGCATTATCAAAGTCAGTACCACCAAGCTTTGCATCACCAGAAGTAGCCAAAACTTCAAAAACGCCATCGGAAACATCAAGTATTGAAACATCAAAGGTTCCAGAGCCAGCATCCACAACAGCTAGCTTCTTATTAATATCTTTTTTATCAAATCCAAATGCTAATGCTGCAGCTGTTGGCTCTGCTACAAGACGTTCTACTTCAAGTCCAGCTATTTTACCAGCATCCTTTGTCGCTTGTCTTTGCTTATCATTAAAATATGCTGGAACTGTAATAACAGCTTTTGTAACAGCTTCACCTAAATAGTCTTCCGCTGTCTTCTTCATTTTCATCAAAATCTGAGCGGAAATTTCTTCTGGTGATAAATCTTTACCATCGATATTTACCCTAGCTGCTCCGCTAGCACCTTCAGTAACTTTGTATGGAACAATATTTATCCAGTCTTTCATCTCTGAATAATTATTACCCATAAAACGCTTAATAGCGTAGATAGTATTTTTTGGATTTGTAATTGCTACATTTTTTGCTGACTTACCAACAATTGTTTGGTCATCTTTATAAGAAACAAAAGATGGCGTTGTTCTATCACCCTCACTATTTACAATAACTGTTGGTGTTCCATTCTCCATTACAGCAACACAGCTGTTTCCAGTTCCAAGATCAACACCAATTATCTTATTCATTTATTTTTCCTCTATATTAAATTTTATTAGATTTTAAAATAATTGTAGCCTCAATAAATAGCAGAGACTTATTGAGGCTATTTAAATAGAAAGTTATTCTGAATCTTTTTCAGTTGCTTCTACATCTTCCGCATCTTTCGCATTTGCAATCTGCTTTGGTTCTTCTTTCTTTCCAAAGAGAACACGATTCTTAGCAAGTTTTTCATTGCATGGAACCATAATGCTGAAAATACCATTTTTCAAATCAACTGTTGCTTTATCAGCATTAAAGTAAGTTGGGTCAATATAGAAAGAAATATCTGATGCTTCGCGAGAATATTTAATTCCGCCCTGAAGATATTTTCTCTTTTCTGTTGGCTGTTCTTTCTTTAATGTAACAGTAATATAGTTGTCTTTATAGTCACACTGAATTTCATCTTCAGTATAACCAGCAACTGCGCACTCAATATGAAGCGCGCCATCTTCTGTTCTATAAATATCTGATTTTGGATAATTAGATGAACAGATAGAATTTGTTACTTTAGTGGGAATATCACTAAAACCAATTGAGAAAAGTGGATCATTGAAAAATGAATCAAGAATAGAAGCTGCTGTTACAGCTGCGGGATAGTTACGATTACTCATAGTACATCGTCCTTATAAAATGTTACCTTATTATGAGCCCTAGGTAACTGGGCATCAATATCTCCCTCATACGAGGCGAGTTTTTATATTAAAGAAGTATCCAAAATAAATTTGCAATACTTCTATAATATTCACATTATTATATGTAAATTAGTTAAATTTTGCGTAAAACTAATTTACATATTAATTAGTACATTTTAAATAGTAGCATGTGGCGCCTTAAATATGTGTACCCATTTTACAAGGCTATTATTATAGGGCTTTAGCTTACTAATAAATTCAACAAAGTCTACTTCTTCTACATCTTTATTAAAACGTTTTATATAAACTTTATCAGGATAACTATTAACTTCAAAATCTCTTAACATTTCAGCCTTTTCAAAATAGCCATTGATATTATTTAATTTATTACAGTCAATATAGAACTTTGTTCCAAGAATACAAGCTAACTCATATGAATTATCAAACTTGCCAGATACAACAATTGCTGAGCCAGTAGAAACCTTAGCACTGAAGTCCTTTACTGGTATTTCTGTAAAGGTATCAACTTCTTCACCAAGCCATAAATTTATACCCTTAGCTAAAACTTCATGTACTTCCCAAGGCTTAAAGCTTCCTGGGATATGGCCCTTATAATTTTTATAAAGAAGCGGCGCTGTATCTTTATAGATATTATCAATTTCGTCTGAATTTTCAAAAAAATCTAGTAGTGCTTGGCTGGGTCTATCATACATTCCAACTGGAAGTATATAGCCCATAGATGTAAGCGCTGTACAAACAACATTACAAATTCTTTCATCTACTGGAACATTATCTTCTGAAACCTTTTCTGCTTTTCTTGAAATATATGTCTCAGCATCTATTTGTTTAAGTAAATCAAATTTTTCTATTTTCATAGAAATTATATTAGCATTCTATATATAATAATAATACTTTTACATATTTTATTTATGAATTACTTTACTGATGACGCATTAGGACAAGATGAAACTGAAGATTATATTTTTTATGATATGGCTTTGCTTGATAAAATTCTCGAAGGTATGGCTGCTTTAGCTGCTATTAGCGCTACACATAATATATCTGGAAAACTAACCGCTATCTTAACTAATAAATACCTAATGTGGGTTATTAGTGAAATTAAAAAATTAGAAACACAGGGACATCCAGACTGGCATAGCAAAGATGAAATTCTTGAAAGACTTACAATAATAAATGATTTTTATAATTTCTTAGAAGATAATGTTCATAAATATAATAAAAAAACTTACGACTACATAAAAGAAGTTTATAAGAACTTTAAAGAAACTTATATAGATGGTAATATTTCCTAGTCTAAATGTTAATTTTTAAATACTTAGGATTTTATAAATTATGTATGTTAGAGAAGATGTATTAATTGACCAAGTAGAGTGTTGGGTTAAAGAAAACATATCTGAAAGCTTTGATTTTAGGCCATATCAACTTGAAACGATAGTCATGATTTTACAAAATGCGCTTAATAATAGTAAAGTACAAGTTATGGAAGCGCCAACTGGCTCTGGAAAATCATATATTGGTATTATAGCTGCTGGCGTTCTTTGGGAGTATTATAAAAAACGTTCTTATATTCTTGCGTCAGACCTTGCACTTTATAAGCAGTATGAAGATACTATTAAAAAATACCATTTACCGTGGGGTATGTTAAAGGGCCAGGATAACTATATCTGTCAAAGAAATGGTCATCAAGTAAGTATGGGCCATTGTAAAATAAATCAAGTAAGTTTTGCCCGTATTGCTAATACTAAAGAAGCTGATAGTTGTGGTTATGCTTGTGGCGCATCTTGTCAGTATGTTCAGGATTTAATTAAAGCAGCTAAATCTCCTGTAACCCTTATGACATATGCACTTTACTTTATAAAAGTAGTAGGTAATAAAAATGTAGCATCGGTAAATCCAAATGCGGTAGATTTAAATTTAAGTATTAGAGATTTTATTGTCTGTGACGAAGCACATAACTTACCTAGCCTAGTTCAGCAGCATTTCTCGCCAGATATTGATAAAGAGAATATTAAGTTTGTTGATTCTATAAATGAATTCGCAGAAAAAAATAATGACAAGATTACAACATCTGATAGTATTAAGGAAGTTATTGATTATGCTATAAAATTTAGCGACTTAAATAACTTTAATGCTGAAGGTCTTAGGGTTTGTAGTGAACGTATTGAACAGATGCTCGGATCATTACAAAAATATTGTTCAGAAGTAATGCTACCGGAAACCAAAACTTGGCGAGGTGATGATAAAAAAGAAGCTGCTAGATATGTAAATGCGGCTAGTTCTATATCCGACTTGTTTGCTAGATTCCAAGTTTTTAATGAACTTATTAGGTCATATTCAGAAAAAGCTATCGTATCGTCTATTAATAAGTCGGGTAATGGGTTTAAGTTAAATTGTGCTTATGAAGATAAGCTTATTTATAATTATTTTCATAAAAAAACTAATTGTGAACTTCTAATGTCAGCTACTATTGGCGACTTAGATGTTTATAAATGTCTTATTGGTGCTGCTGAATATAAAGGCGATGACTTCTGCCCTATTGAAGTGCCTAGTACATTTGATTTTACAAAGTCTCCAATTTATTATAGTACTCAATATAAAATGAGTTATAGAGAGAAAGCTTCATCTATTCCGCATATTGTAAATAAAGTAATTGAGATTTGTAATAAAAATAATGATGTTAAAGGCATTATTCATACCGGCTCTTATGAAATTGCTCAAGCTTTTTATAATGCTATACCAAACTCTATAAGATATAGGGTTATAAATTATAATGACTCTAGAGATAAACGCCAAGCTTTACAAAGATTTATTAATTCTAAAAATGGTATTTTGGTTGGTCCTAGCTTAATTGAAGGCTTGTCATTTGATTATGACTTATGTAGATTTAATATATTTATGAAATTACCATATGCTTCTTTAGGTGATAATTTAGTAAAAGCTAAAATGCGATTATTTCCGGATTGGTATTCTCTGGATGTATGCTCAAGACTTGACCAGGGTATTGGACGTGGTGTTCGTGCGCCAGATGATTGGTGTACAACATATATTCTTGATGGATGTATTGATAATATAATAAATGATAAAAATCAAATTAGGAATTTATGTAAAACTACCCGTGAACGCCTAATAAAAATGGATTAGTAAATGAATATAGATACACATGAAAAAGAAGTTGGACGATATTCATTCCCATCAAAGTTTGATGCGGCTGGTATATCGTCAACTGTTATTATTCAAAAATTATTTGAAGATAATAATTATACTGAATCAAAGCTAAATAAGGCTAAGAGACTCTTAAAGTTACCTAAAAAAATGGATAATCTTTATGTATGTTTATTAGTGGATTTTGTAATTTATGAACTAGGCCACTATAAAAGTGCATATGAATTTCCTATTTTACCAAATGCTGTTTGTGATAAGGCATTATCTGACTTAGCAGATATGGGGTATCTTATAAGAGATAACAATCCAAATAATTACGAAGGAACATTGCCAGATTATGCGCTTGAGCCTAGCGTACTTAAAAATTTAATTGAAACTGGTACATTTAGTAAAACTAAGGCTTTTAATAAAAAAGCTGATAAGTCTACAGTAAAAAATAAGTATCTTTTATCACATGAAAAAATTAAAAAGGTTAAACTTATTTATGAGGATAGTCTAATAAAAGACTTAACTAGAATTTCTGATATTCTTGTGCATGATAATCTTCAAAAAATACAATCAAGGATTTTAGAGGATAATCAACATAATGGTATCTGTATTTCTTTTTACGGTCCAAGTGGCACTGGAAAAACAGAAAAAATTTTACAGTTAGCAAAAGAATCTAAAAGAGACGTTTATAACTATAAAATTGCTGACACTGAATCAAAATATTGTGGTGAAAAGCAGCGTATTATAAATGAAATGTTTTCTGAGTTCAAGGATATCCGTGAAAAATATATTAAAGACGGATTACCAGAGCCAATTTTGCTATTAAATGAAGCGGATGCTCTCTTTTCAAAGCGTCATGATGAACCTGATGATGTGGGTTCTACAGCTACTAGAGAAAATAATCAAATGCAGGCTGAACTTCTAGACCATATAGAAAACTTTGATGGTATAATGTTTATTACTACAAATAAAATTCAGAATTTTGATGATGCTATGGAACGTCGCCTTTTATTCAAAATAAAGTTTGAAAGACCATCTAAAAAAATTCAAAAGCAAATTTGGCAAGCTAAATTTCCATCTCTTCAGGAATCTGATATAAATAGTATTGTTGATAAATATAATTTTACTGGTGGAAATATTAATAATGTTAAAAAGAAGCTTAATATTGAATATGTATTAAGTGGACGAAAAGATAATATAGAAGATATATATGATAACTGTAAAAATGAGGAGATAGATACCAAAAATAAAAAAGTTATTGGTTTCTAATATAATAAGTATGGTAGTAATTTTTGATTCCGTTGACGCAATAGGTAAAGATACCCAAATAGAAAGACTAGTACAGACTGCTCATAAAAAAGGTATTATTACACATATTTTGCATTATTCAAACATTAGGGGACTTGATAATGATAATAAAAGTAATTTTAGAGAGTCATCTAGCGTACATGATTTTTCTAAAGTTCGTGACTTATCAGTTAAGCAATACCAATCAATATTTACTTTTATGAGAGACGTCGCTATCCCATCAAAAGATATGTTTATTTATAATAGAGCGCATCTATCAGAATATGTGTATTCACCAATGTATAGAAACTATGATGGGTATTATGTATTTGCCTTAGAAAAAACTATATTAGAGGATAAGTTATCCGATAAAATTTATCTTTTTTCTTTTATAGATGATCCTAAAAAAATAATTGAACGAGATGTAGCACGTGGTGATGGGCAATCATTTTCATTAGATTTTGATAAAAAGCAAGAAGAACTGGATAGGTTCACTGAAGCATTTAATTTATCTGGTATTTCTAAAAAATATTTAATAGATATTGAAAATAAAACTATTGATGATGTTGCGAACAAAATTAGTTCAGCTGTTTTTAACATTTACGGAGATATGGAATGGTAAAGTTTAAGGCTATAATAGCTATGGATAAAAATGGTCTCATTGGCAATGGAGACCAACTTCCTTGGGGAATTGGTAATCCTGATACTAAATGGGACATGGCAAATTTTAAAAGTATGACAACAAATAAAGTTGTTATTATGGGTTATAATACTTTTAAGGGATTCAAGCGTCCATTAAAAGATAGGCTTAATTTAGTTTTAGCGCGTCCACAAGAAGGTGAACAATTTTATTCTCTTAAAGATAATAGACCTGTTTTACGCCATACCGGTGAAAGATTAGACCAAAGTTCTAAGGAATATAAAGAAGCTATAGAAGATGAAGAAGCGTATTTTCATGAGTCTCCTAGTAATCTTGTTAGTGATGGCATTATGATAACGCCTTATCAGAATGAAAATAATAATAATGTTTCATCTAATAAAGTAAATATGACAAATCATAATATTGATAAGCTTCTAAGTTTTATTCCAGTTGAAACATTTGACTATAGATTTATTTATATTGATAAAGAAAGACTTCTCGATAAAGATGTAAGAAATAATAGCTTTGAGCACTTAAATATAAATTATAAGGCTGCAAAAGATATGTTTGTATCTGCTTATAAAACGTCTGGCCTTAATAATGATTCTTATACTAAAGTAAAAGATTTTAATCCATCAGAAGTCTTTATTATTGGTGGTAAAAAAACTTATGAAATGTGCATTGACTTTATTGATGAATTTTATGTAACGGAGTTTAATAAAACATATGAGGGCAATGTATATTTTAATAAGGAACTTCTTAAAAAATTTAAAAAATCTGAAGTAGTTTTTGAAGAACCAAGCGGTTTAGGAAAAGTTATAAGATACTATAATGACTGAATATTATAAGTTTATATCTGATATTATTTCCGAGAATAGAATAAGTGAGCCTGGTAAATTATATTATAAACATCATATTTTACCGCGGAATATTTATTCTATTCTTAAAACTAAAAAATGGAATCTTATTTTACTTACATATAGCGAACATAAAAAAGCGCATGAATTATTGGCTAAAGAAACTGTTGGTATATGTAAGCAAAAAATGGAAAGGTCATACAACCAATATTTTAGGTAATTTATGAAAAAAGAAAATTATAGAATTTATAGAGCTTTTGTAGATTTATATAGGCCAACTTTTGGTAAATATCATGTATACCAAAATACTTGTTACCCAACTACAGAATTAAGAAATAGACCCAGTGAGGGCGCGTATTTTGTAAAAACAATAAATAAACAAACCGCAAAAAGTTTAGTAAGGCAGAAAATTGGAAAGTTTGGTAGTATAGACGTAATATATGATGCTACTGAGTGGATAATAAATTCAACAGTTGGTCCATTTAAGGTGGACTTAACAAATCCCTCTCAATGTGAATATATGTACTTAAAAGATAAATTAGAGCCTAATAAGGTAATAACTTTTTTTGAATGTGTGGAATATGCTAAGAGAGAATATAACTTAAAATAATAAAAGCTCGCATTATGCGAGCCTTCTTTTTAGCTAGTCCCTTTCGCGTTTAGCGCAAGACGGGCAAAAATGTTCACCATGTATATAATTATCAGACTCAGCATCTAATTCCATACCGCAATTTGCACATTCTATATTATGGCCGTATTCTTTTTTATAGTAATAATTGTCTTCATCAAAGTTGCTATTTGACTCAACTAAACGAGCTTTTTCAGCCATATTATATATTGTTTCAAAAATTTCCATATAAGAATTCCTTAATAAATAATTAGCTTAAATAATAGATCATAACCCGCCACGTTGAATAGCTAATGATAGTGGTAAACTATTTTCATGGAATAGCTCTTTTATTTCTTGTTCTATCGCGTCGGCTCTAGAAATCATTTGGTCGGTATTAAATGGCACATTTTCGTCTGTTTTGAGTAAATTACGTAGAGCACCAAAATTTCTTAAAGCGTAAGCTGTACAAAGACGTCTAATATTTGGTAGCTGGTCATATGGGAGATGATTATAGTCGAGGTCCATACAAAGCCAGTGTATATTTAAAAAACCACCAATTGATGTGTACCCCTGTACATATTTTTTACCATATTCTATCACATCTCTAGAATATTCACGTCTGAAATAATTCATGTAGCCTTGTCTAGTTGCCATAGCCATAAGAGCAGCGTCAGAATTTTCCAAACCTACATAGCCAGGAACAGCTTTATGGTATCTTAAACCATTTCCCCAGCGGCTACCAATACCATAGCTACCCATACCCATCATTTCTGTTCTAACATAACTAAATGCTGAACTATACGCTTTTGTTCCACCAGCTCCAGCTCCTAAGGTCATATAGGCATCGGCTTTATAAGCTCTAGCAGTTTTATTTTGTGGGAAATCATGATATTCTACTCGCCATTCTACACCAGCACCCTTATTTCCAACCGCTTCATCTATCACTAATGGGAAATATGAATAATATAAATCTAATGCTGGACGAATACAAATTTGTGTCACTGTATCTTTATTATATTCTAATTCGTCCTCATCTAAAAATGGAATACCTAATTCAGCCATTATAATTTTATATTCTTCATCTGGTATTATAACGCCAGATGATGTAACTGTATTATCAGCTATTGACTCAGCAAAAGGCATAAAATCATCTGGTACATTTAAGTCAAAACCTTCTGATCCAGAACCAGAGTCTGAGCTAGAATCCGAATTAGAATCTGAACTAGAATCATTACTTGAGCTTGATGTATTATAAATTTTCTTTGCTTCTTCTGGAGTTAAAATAACCCTAAAATTTGGAGATGCTACGCCCTGATAAAAGTAACATGTTCCATCTATAGTTTCCACATCGGCTTCATTCCAATTTATTGGCGCAAACCCTTTTGTAGTATTTACAATATATTCATAAATACAAAATACAAAAGCGCCTTTCATTGGTCCTTCTTCAGTAACCATAAAAAGGTTATCTTTAACATACATTTTTGTGGAATTATTTACTGTCATTCCACCTAATGCTTTCCATGTATAATATATCTGCTTTGGGTCAGATTTTAATTTTAAAAGGTATTCTAGTTTATTCATAATAGAATTAGTAACAAAAAAGCCGTCTAAATAGACGGCTTATATTTTAGTTCCAGCTGTTTTCAACTAATCTTTGGTGTAGCTCTAAAATGGAAGATTCTAATAACTGTTCCACTTGATGTTCTTTAGCCCAGCGTTCCATAAATAGACGCTTACTATGTCTCGTTTTAGGGCCACGAAGGAATATTAATAAATAAAGACGAGTTAAAAAAGCATTTTTAGAATCATGCCCTATTACCTCGTCTAATTCATGAAGTATCTCAATAATAATATTTTCATTACTTTCTGATGTAAGTTTATCTTCTACTGTAATATAGTCATTAGAGCCACAAATTATATTATCTTCATAAGTAATAGTATCCCCAATTTCTTTAGTGCCGTCATCACTAATAAGCTGATTTAAGCTTATATGGTTATTTTCAACTTGTAATTTTGGTTTATAAATAGCCTCTACAATCTTCCATTTTACCATTCCGGCAAATGATGCGCCTACATAAAAATCTGGGTTTTTATTATATTGGCTCATAAAAGCTAACGCGGCCGCAATAGCCTTATCTGATACCTCTTCTGGTTCCATGAACTTCTTTTTCTTATTTCTTTTAAGAATACAGGACCTAGTATATTGATACATAATTGCTAGCATATCGGACCAAACTTTAATAGCACAATTCTCCGGCTTCTTTATTCTCGGCTGTCTATGCTCAGCATATGCATTTTTTAGTTCTTCTTTATACTCTTCGTACTTTTGATTATATATATCTCTCTCAATAAAGAGCTTAGTTTGTAAAGCAAATAATTCCTGTTCCGTTGGCGGCTTCTCTTCCATTGTGCCATAAAAGTTATTCTCAGATATTTTTTGCTTTAATTTATTAACTACTTCTTCTTCTGTCATAATATCTCTCAATAAAAGATTAATAAAATTATATTAGCGCTAATTCTAATTTACTATAGAAATCTAGAAATTTAAAATAAAAAAAGCTTACATATTAAAATGTAAGCTTATATTTTATTATATTTTAATTTTTAAGCGTCACTCTTAATAATCTTAATACATGTTACCAAAATCTTATCAGATTCTACCATAAATCCGGTACCATTAGCTTCTCCAATTTCTATTGGGGAATAATACAAATTTACATCTGTAGTTTCATTCATTAGCTCTAATACATCTCTTAAGTATGAAGAGCCAATCAAAAATTTACAATTTGTATCTGTAGTAGTATTTTCAATAACTGTTACATTTACTTCTGTTTTAACATTTGCATTATAATCGCCATGTGTAAGCTGAATCTTAGATTTATCAAGATACTCTTTTGAAGAATCTAACTCAATATTAGCCCATTTCCAATCGGCTGTAAATACATTATCAAAATACTTAATAGCGTCAAGCAATGCTTCTCTATTAACAGATACTTTAATATAATTTGTTGGTATTGGATTTACCCAAGCCAACTCATCCTCAGTTGGATATTGGAACATATTCTGATTTAATGCAAGAATCATTGAAAAATCAAAATCTGATACTGTAATACATGCAAACTGATTTGTGCTATCAAAGATAATAGACATATTAAAACCAAGATAAGGCTTAATATACTCTATTAGAAGATTCTGAATATAAATATCTTTATCATAAGGTGATATTTCTGTAGCCAATGTATATTCAATAATACCTTGTGGGTCACAATATCTTAGCTTATTTCTATTTATAACTGCAGAATTTACTTCATTTGTAGAAATAGACATGGATTTACAAATAACTTTCATAAGATTCATAAATTCATTATCTGGCTTAATTTCATAATTTTCTTCGTTAAACTGATTAGTCTTTGCTAAGTCAAAAGCATTAACAATATTCTGTATTTCCTTATCCGACTTTTTTTCATGCTCAGTAAAAGCAATTTCTGTTCCAGTTAACGGATTTCGAATAATAGTCTCAGTTGCAACTTCTTTATCAACGATATCAACTGTAATACAGTCAGAATTTCTTATAAGCTTCTGTATAGTTTGTGATAATTGTATTAAGTCACAAGAAAAATATTCCAAATTAGCGTCTTTAGTTACATCAGTAAGCTCTAAATAAAACTTAGCTGCAAAAAAGCTACTCTCAAATGCAACAAATAGCTTATCATCTACAATAGATAAAATATATTTAGAGTTTGTACAAATGTCTTTACTTTTTTTAACAAAAGTATCTAATGTCTTAGCGTTTTCTTTCGTAATTGAAAATGTTATCATTTTTATTTCCTATAATTTTTTAAAATATTAACAATACAGATTTTAGTTACTAATTTTTATTATGGTAGACTTAAAACAAGCTCAGAGAGATATCGCCAATTTTTGTTATACAGTAGAGAAACCAATGTGTACTTATAAGGTATTCTGTGCTGGTGGATATAACTCTCAAAAAATAAATGAACAACTTTTTAATTATATATTAGATAAAACAAAAACGCTTATTAACCAAATTACATTATCAATATTAAAGTTTTGTAAGACTAATCCAAAAGGCGTCGATCATACTTTTAGTAAATATGTAGAAGCTGGTCTTAATACATATAAAATTACTGAAAAAGTATTTAATGCTACAGTAGAAAAAATACAAAGAGTAATTAATAATAAGCCCTCAAATACTGAGCCAGAACAAACTCCAACATCTACTCCTAGCGCGCCTGTCCAGACGAAATCAACCTTAAAAATTATAGATGGATTTATGGTGGATACTAAATCTGGATTTATTCCAACAGTAAATTATGTATCAAAGAGATATAAGGAATTTAATAAAAAATACTTTGAAGATAAATTACCAATAATACCAATAAGAATTGCTGATACTAAAGGCTCTGCTGGTATGGTTAGATTCTGTTGGCGTAATGGCCAAGTTACAATAAAAGAATTCTGTATTTCTCAAAAGTATGGATATCCAGAAGAAGTAACTTGTAATACAATTCTACATGAGTTAATTCATGTATACCAACATGCTATTTTACACGAACAGCATCGTGGCAATGCGGATGCACATGGCATGTCTTTTATAAAAGAAATGAAAAGAATAAATGCATTCGGCTGGAAAGTAAATACTCATGTTACATCAGAAGAGCATAAAACTGGTATCCTAACAGATAAAGAAAAATCAAAATTAAAAAATTTTAAGTTTTATGCTTTTATAAAATCTAATAAAGTTTGTATGGGAAAAATAAGGTCTACAAATGCTGGAAGATTAAGATCTCCAACATTAGGCTGGTTTGAAGCTGATAATCCTAAATCATCAGTATTCGTTGATATGCCAGAAAGTAGAGGCGGATATTCATATAGTGGTCATCCATTTACATATGATGAAGTTAAGAAGCTTCTCGCTGATGGGGAACTAAAGATATTGTCTCTTCCGGATGAGTTTAAGAAAAAATTAGGAATAATAGATAAAGTTAGGGAGTCTATTGACCAAGAGCCAAGCGTTCTATATGATGATGGCGACTACAGAATAGTTGTAGAAAATGGCGAAAGAATATTGGAGATATCATAATGAATAAGAACGTATTTGAATCGATATATAATCTTGCTGAAGCTAATAGAATTTCAGAAGATAAGTTATCTCAAGAAGAAAAGATGGATATGTGGCATAATGGAACTAGAGGCTTTAATATTGAAGCTGCTAGTACATCTAAATTACGTAAAAATCTTAAAATATGTAAATCTAAGGGATATAAGGCTGAAGCTGCTAAAATAAGAAATGAAATTAAAAAGCGTGGCCTAAAAGTAGACCTAGATGAGTCAGAAGTATTATCTGAAATGCGCATGAAAAATGGTCATTGGATATCTGAACCTGGCGATTCAGATTATACTGGTTCTTATGAACTTCCTGATGATGAAGAAGGCGGAAGAGGTGGAATAGTATTCTACTTTGATAAAGATAAAAAACTTATATATGCCATAGCTACTTCTGTTTGGGCCGATAAAAAATGGGAAAAGAAAACAGCGGTACAAACAGCCTGGAATTCTTTACCAAATAATCATGGCGCATGTGATGCGGTTGCTTATAAACATAAAACATATCAGGACTTAGCTAAAATAATACTAGAAAATACAAAGAAATCTTATGGCCTTAATAAACTATGGAGTTGGGCAAATAATGGTGATAACTCTATACTATTATGTGGCTATTCAGATTTTAAAACAAAAATACCATTAGAAAAACTTGAAAAGGGATTCTTTGATAATCAACAGGAGTCATTTGACGTAATAGATGATGTATATGAAGACCCAAATACTGGTGATGTATTTTACACTACAAAAGAAGACTCAATGTCAAAAGATGACTTATACAACTTAGCATTTAGTGATGGTTATCAAGATGGCCTCGATGATGATAAAATACAGCTTTCTAATATGAAGCGTAATTGTGCTGATAGCGGATATGATTTTGAAACATATAGAAAAGGGTATGATGCCGGATTCAAAGAAGGTAGAAAAGATAAAGAGTCAGGTGAATGGGATAGTCATCAATAAAATTACCAATATATAAAATAAAAGCCAGTCAATTGACTGGCTTATTTTATTATTTACTAGTGCCTTCGTATTCTTGGATAATCTGCGTTATTAAATTCGCATCAATACCAAACTTTTTAGAGGCGCCATTTACATCAAAATTAGGATTTGCTTTAAAAGATGATGGGTTCTGATTACTTGCAGAATTGGCGCCATTAGCCTGATTAGTATTATTCGAGTTCTGTTCAGTATTAGCCTGATTATCATTAGAATTGGGCTGGCCATTAGACTGGTTATCAGTATTATTCTGACTATCAGCATTATTCTGATTGGTATCAGTATTATTCTGATTAGTATTTACGTCCTGGCTATTGTCTGCGTTTTGATTATTATCAGCATTTTGATTATTACTAGTATTCTGATTATCCGCATTTTCATTCTTACTAGCATTATCTTGAGGCGCTTCTGCTGGCTTAGTTAATGCATCAAATAATTGCTCGCCAGACTCGCCAGGAACAACATACTTATCTAAGACTTTCATAAAGCTGTCATATGCAGATTTATCAATTGTTCCACCTAAGTTCTTTCCAGTATCCTTATTAAAAAATCCTTTACCTATTGACCTTAAATAAGTCGCAGCACTTTGAAGCGCATCAAATGTTTTTGCGCCAAATGCTTTTGCTTGTTTTACGTCACCCTTTTTCTTAAAGCCTAGGTATTGCTGATAATTATTCTGAATATTTTTTAATGCAGTTTTTACTGTACCAGCACCAAAAGCTTCATTTAGTTTTTCATAATCTAAGTTTCTAGTATATAACCAAAGGCTCTCATTAGTTTGCTGCTGTCCATTTCTGGCTATATTTGCATTCTCTTTACCCTGAGCTATTGTTTCCTGGTCATCATTTTTGCTCTTATTTTGAACTTGATTAGCGCTGATAGAATTATCATTAGCAACATGTAATAATCGTGCTCCAACTAATAATGACTGTATTCCCTTAACTAAGCCATCTAATGAAGGATTGCCATTATTAAAATCCTTAGCAATACTAGATAAGAGATTATTACAGTCTTTCTGAGTCCAATTATTCATTGTATCTTTATAAGCAGCTTTTCCCGCTTTTCCAGCATCAGCTATCTGTTTATTTGCTGCCTTTTCTTCTGCTTGCGCATTTTGTAATGCTTGAGTTCTTAATCTCGCATTATTTTTCTGCGCAGTAGTAATAGCAAAGGAATTTTTAACATTATTTACAGCATTCTGCGCAGCATGCTTTACGGCTGTTCCAGCTGCTCTTGCAACATTTCCTACGAAGCCTTCTTCTAAGTTCTCTTTAGACTCATCTAAATGTGATGAATTAAAGAGAACAGCTAGTATCTGTTCTCTCTTATCCATATTATTTGTTTTCTTCCTCTTTTGCTGATTTTACTGTATTTTTAAGGTCAGCTTTAAGGCTAGCTTTATCAGCACCATCAAGATTTTCAAGCTTATCTTTTTTTGCTTTAAGCATAATATCTGTCATCTTCTGAATAGTCTTTGTATCTTCTAAGTCTTTTAAAAGCTTCTTAGTTTTATTCATTGACCTTTTCATTGTATCAGATAATGACTGAACATTCTTACCAGCAGCAGTTTCTACCCTGGTGTAGTCTTTCTTTACTTTTTTAGAAAGATTTGATACTTGTCTAATCTGACTTTTTAATACGCCCGCTATTTGTGCTTCATTCATTCTAGATAAAGCTTCAACCAATTGGGACTCATTAAGAGTACTCATAGACTCTAATAAGTGATCATAATATTGTTCTTGTTCTTCTAATTTTGTCATCTATCTATACCTCTTAAAACATCCCATTAATCTGGTTACGAAGATTAGCTTGAGTAGCTTGCTGTGTTGCTAGGTTATTCTGTAATGTACCAATCTTATTAGTTAATGCTGCAGCATTATCATTATATGCATTCTGCAAACTACCGTCTAATATTTTACCTTGTACACCACTAAGGTCGCCACTTTGAACTTGATTAGCAAGCTCAAATACATTAGTATCTTTCGGCTTTAGTAATGCGCTAGCGTCCATATCGGGCTTATAGCCCTTAAAAATACTACTTAGGCACTTTTTCTGGTCTTCAATATTGTTAATACCATTATCCGTTAGTATTTTCTGAACCTGGCCAACACTAAGTGTACTATCACTTCCATGCGTTGTACAAGCATCATATAATTTAGCTGTAATACCATGTCTCTGCTCATCAGTTAAAGCTACATTTCTACCCCAAACTTTTCCTAAGTTATTATATATAGAGCCTTTAACATTTTTAGAAACATCAGCATAAAGATCAGCCTGCTGAGACATATATCCGCCGGTACCGTTAAGTAATTTATCAGTATTAGATATATTAGCTGATACTTTTCTTAATTCGTTATATAATGCAATTTGCTTTTGGCCATCCACAGAATTATTTATCGCCTTTAATGCATATATTGCTTTTACTTTATCTTCTTCTGTACCATTAGCCATTACATTAGCATACCAGCCACCATTAGTGGCCCATTTATTAGCTATCTCACGTGCTTCTGACTCTGGCATGTTCTGTAACGCCTCAAGAGGGTTTGGTGGAAGCTGTTCTATAGCATTATCCTCCGCGGTTTCTGCTATTTCTTGTTGTACACTTTCCGCAGCTAATTTGGCTGCTTCCTCAACGCCATGTTGAGTATTATTAATATAGCCTGTTAGCTCAGACTGTGGAATTTTACCGCTAAAGAAGTTCTTAAGCTGCTCATTGCACTGTTGTGCTGTCTCTGGATTAGTAGATAATAAATACATATTTTGCTGTGTACCTAAAAGCTCTTTTTTTGCTTCTAACGCAGCAATTTTATCTGTCGCATCAGTTGTTAAAGGCCCACCATTTGTATTCTTTAGTGCTGAAAGTTGCTCATCTATTTTTGCGTTTTCCGCTGCAAAATCTACTTTTGCTAGATTTTCTGGTTTGAACATATTATATGTTTGTAAATCGGAAATACCAGCGTTTAATTTACTAAATCCTGAATAAGCCGCAAATGCGCCCATACCAGCACCAAGAAGTCTTATTACGCCTTCTTTTGGATTACCATTTTTAAATGCTTCTATTGACTTCTTTCCTTGGAGTACCGTAGTCATAACGCCACCAGCTGCTCTCAAACTACCAGAAACTATTTTAAGAGGAATAGCTGCTGTATTTAGTGGAGGTATAAATGACGCTATAGTTACGGCTAAAGATGCATAACGTACATATTTCTGTATATCTTCAAGTTTAGATGGTACAAGTCCAGCATCAACAGCATTTTTCATCATTGCATTATAAGCAGCTAATAACTTAGCATATCTTAAAATACATTTTTTCCAAACTTCTACATCCTGTTCAGTTTTAAATGTAGCACTAAAAGTATTAGCTAGAGCAGTAATTTTACTAGGATCGCCTTCTACTAATGCTTCTTGCGCTTCATCGCCTTGCATTTCCTGCTCAACCTGCTCTTTAACTTCTGCATAAGCTGGGTCGCTAAAATACTTTAGTAATTCTGCCTCTAAGTCTTTAATTGTAGCTATTTTTGCAATTTCTGGCTTGCTAATGTCACCATTCATTCTATTCTCAGCATTAGCATGCTCAATAGCGGTATTTACTATTTCCAAACACTTAGTAAGCGTATCTGTTTTTGATTTTATGAGCTGATTTTTCTTATTTTCCGCATTCTGTATCGCGGTAGGCTCATTGGACTTTAGCGCATTAGCATATTCAGCTCTTGCATTATTTTCGCTTTTATAAATAAAATAATACTCTCTAAAGGCGTCTTTTTTGGCTTCAGCTACTTCATCCAATTCATCATCTTCAATATCAGCGATTTCTGATTCGGTATCATTAGATGTACTACTATCTTTTGGCTGTAATTCATCCAAAATTCTATCTAATTGGTCTCTATTCTCTAAGCCAAGCTCTAAGTTCTTATTTATCTCATTAAAGATGCGATTTAGTTGGTCATCTAGCGACTTAAGTTGAGAACTTGCTGGAATGTCAGCACCTGTATTAGTACTATTATTTTTAAGCTTTTCAGACTCTATATCATAATTATACTTAAGGGTTATATAAGACCTAAGAGACTCATTTCCATTATCAATAGCGTTACTAATAATTTCTAGTTCTCTAGAATGAGGGTCATTATCAGTGGTCGTATTAGCATCTTCTGATGGCGCATCGCTATTTAAAAGTTCCTTATAAACTTTTAAGTGGTCTTCAATGCTCTCTTTACCTTCAACTAAACCAGCGCACTCTCTTTCAATTGGAGATCCACCCTCCGGGTCAGCCGCAAAATTTGCTTTAAGTGCATTAAGGTATTCTTCACCAGTATGTATTATATTATTTAATTCTTTTTTATCTTCATCAGTTAAAGGCTCTTTATTATCTACTTTTGCCTTTAAGCTTTTACCAAGCTCGTCAGCCTTATGCCAAAGCTCGCCCATATCTTGGCCATCTTTAACATTTGTAAACTCTTTTAATTGAAAGCCTTCTTTTAAGTATTTTCTATAGTCCATTTTAGAGTTCCTAAAAAATAAATATTAGCTAGCCTTATGGCTAGCTATTAAAACTTATCTTAGGCCAAACTTAGCAGCCATATTCTGAACAGGTGTTCTATTCATTTTTGGAGTACCAGACTCTTCAAGTCTTTCCTGACGGATAGCTTTAGGATTAATTCTAGCTTCATTTATTTTACCAGAAATAAATGGAAGAACCTTAAAGAATTCTCTCTGAGCTTCTGCTAAAGTCTTAGCGTCTCTAATTTTGTGCTCAAATGGAAGAAGCGCTTCACCGAATCTTGAAACCTGGTCTGCCCAATATTTTTCAATTAAAAGGCCATTTTCTTCTCTAAAGTCAATAAGCTGATTGATAGATTTTTTATTCTTTGATTCAGCATAGTCATCAAGCATATCATGTGCTAAAGAATGAGCGTCTTCAGAACCGAATGAAGCTGGAGTTTCAACTTCTGGTGTGCCAGCGCCCATATCAACGTCTACTTTAGTAATATTCTTAACTGTAAGAGTGCCATTATCATCAATATTTAATTCAACTTCGCCAGCTTCATTAATCTTCATGATTGATTCTTTAACAGCGTTGATAAACTTATCTTTCTCAACATTTGCTGCTTCTTTAATTGTGCTGATTGACTCATTAAGCGCCTTATTAGCATTAGAAAGGTTGCTAAGCATTGAATTTGCTGCCTTAACTTTTGCTTCAAGACGAGCATTAGCTTTTTCAAGTTTATCATTACCAGAACGATATTTTTCAATTCTTTCAGTAAGAACTTTAATTTTTGCTTCAGCAGCTGCTTTAACTTCAGCTGTTGCTTTATTAGCATTATCAATTGCTTCCCTTGTGCTAACAAGTTCAGAATCATGCGCTTTAGCAAGATTTTCTGCTCTGGTGTCACGGAGTTGCATTTTGATAGTCATCTTTTCAATAGACTCTTTAAGAACTTTATTTTCTTTCTCAGATTCCGCAATCTTATCTTTTGCTCTAGAAAGCTCATGCTCAGCTTTTACTTTATTAAGACCTTCTTCTCTCAATGCTTTTGCTGAAAGCTCAATCTGCTCAGAAAGTTTTGCTAATTCTGAAGATTCTTTCTTTGCTGATTCCTCAGTCTTTTCAAGCTCTTCTGCTTCTTTAATTGTAAGTTTAAGGTTCAAATCTTTAACTGCCGCTGAAAGTGATTCTTTAGCTGCTGAAAGATTTGCTGCTTCTTCTTCATATTTCTTTGTTGTTTCAACAAGTTTTGCATTCTCTTCTGCAAGTTCTTTGTTTCTAGCGGTTAAGCCTTCAACGATATTCTTATAATTTTTTACCTGTTCAGCGAGCTCAGCGCCCTCTTCAATAACACGCTTTGTGCCTTCTTTAATCTCATCTAGAGACTCAACACCAAGCTCTTCCTTCATAGAAACAGCTTGCTCAACAAGTGCTTCTAACTCAGCTTGCTTTGCTGCAATTTTTTCCTCAAGTTTTGCTTTGAGGTCTGGAGCTACGCCTTCATCGAACATCTCGTTGATGCTCTTAAGCTCTTTAAGCTGTTCGTTAGGTGATTTCATATTATTTGTATCTTGAATAAATGCTGTTACATAATTTCTAAATGCTTTCTCTTCAACCTTAGAAAGGCATGATTTTTTCTCTTCTGACATTACTGATTCCCTCATAGTATTATTTAATGGCTCTGCAGACTCGCTCATTACAGCCTGCTGTTTTGTATATTCGATATTTCCTAATCCTGTTTGCTCGTCCGCAATTTCACCATAAACGTCCTGAGAAGGGTTAAGAACAACGTCTGCTAATCTTTCAATTTGATATGTATCTGGATTTACTGTTTGACCATCTGGTAAGAACTCACCGAATCCTGATGAACTAAATCCTACACGTCCGCCGGCATCAATAATTTCCTGGAACATATGTCCAAAAATACCAACGAATGTACCAATACCGTATACGATTTTTTCTACATCATCAAGCTCCATTCCAAGCCAAACAATTGATGAATTTCTAATAGAACCTGGGTCATTAGATTCTGTAGGATGATCAGCTAATCCGCATAAACCTTTCCAAGCGTTCTGCTGATTATTCATAACGTTTTCCCATAGTTTTCTTGTATACTTTCTACGGTTACCGTTTACATTATCCCAACGACCAATAGGAACACGATAAATTTTTCTCTCGTTAAGAGATACTCCGCGTTCACGAAGCTTTGAAATAACTGAATTAACAATACTATCGCTAATTGTTTTTGCTTCTTTAATTTGGCAGATTGCGCTCTTTATTTCTGAGTCTGAAATAGAAACAGATTCATTAAGTCTATTATCCTTAATTACATCTGGGTTTTTATTCATTGACTCCTTAATGCTCTCTGGCGCACTGTCAGTGATGTCTGTATAGTATTTAGAGTCCATACAAACACTTTCACGTAAAAGTTGTAGCATTATTTATTTTCTCCCATATATTGTGGCACATATTTGTAATGCCCACCACGAAGTTTTAAAGCCTATTACCCTGTGGTAATATAAATAATTAGTATTTCATTTTTAAAAGTTAATATCTATAGTATGATTTGTAAATATTGTGGTAAGGAATCTAAAGAAGAAATTTGTCATAATTGTAAAATTCTTCAAAGGAAAAAAGGCCTTACAGAAAATGAAATGATTAGTTATTTCCATAAACCGAGTCTTATAGAAATAAAATCGATAAGTGATTTATCATCTAAAATTCTAGTAAATACAGATAAAATTAAATTCATATGTAAGAATTGCAATAAAGAATATACTGGAATTTTTAAGAATATAAAAAATAAAACTGAATTATTATGTGCTCAGTGTACATTAGAAAAAAATAATTTACAAAAATACGGAAAAAAGAATATATTTGAAACAGACCAATGTAAAAATAAAATAAAAGAAACTTGTAAAAAAAATTATGGTGTTGATTATTATTTACAGTCTACCGAAGCTCGTGATAAATTAAAACAACAACAATTTAATATTGCTAAAGATGTATTAACAAAAAAATTAGAAAATTATTCTAATTTTACTCTACAAGATGCATCTATTAGACCAAAAGACAATAATGGGCATTATTATTTTGCTAAAGTAAATTGCGTATGTAAGAAATGTGGTAATAGTTATACTACAAATATAAGACGCGCGCAAAGATGCAACATCTGCTATCCAGAGGATTGGCTTAATGGCACTTCAAAAACAGAAAAGGCAATTGTTGAATATATTAAATCAATATATAATGGCACTATTATAGAAAACTCAAAATCAATTATTCCTCCAAAAGAGCTAGATATATTTTTGCCAGAATTAAATATCGCTATTGAATATGATGGTGATTATTGGCATGGCTGTAATGATATTACTTTTTTTAAAGAAGACTTAAAAAGAGCTGGCGAAAAACAAGAGCTATGTGAGCAAAAAGGTATTAGATTAATTACAATTAAAGAATGTGATTATCTTGATAGACCAGATATTTTTAATAAATTTATAGCTGATACGATTCTACCAAGAAAAAGAATCTTTGCTAGGCAATGTAAAATAGAGTTAATAGATAAAAATACAGCTGAAAATTTCTGTAAGAGTTATCACATAAATGGTTATAGAAATGGATCTATTAGGTATGGCTTATACTATAATGCTGATTTAGTATGTGTAGCTGTATTTGGAAAACATCCTAAGTATGACTGGGAATGTATTAGACTATGCTATAAAACTGGAATTTCCATAATAGGCGGCTGGGAAAAAATACAAAAACATTTTGGTAAACGCTTCTTACATTTTGTAAATCTTCAGTATTTTCCTGGTAAAAATGTAACTGGCATTGGATTTAGATATAAAAAGGATGATATCATTTTATCAAGAAGAACTTTACAGAAAAATGAACAATTAAAAAGATATTGTGAGAATTATGACCCAAATAAGTCTGACATAGAAAATTGTATTAATAATGGTTTTACGGTTATTTTTGATTGTGGAAATGACAAAAGGATTTATAATTAGGACTAATTAAGTTATTAGGAGAAATATAAATGATTTCGGTAAATACTAAAAATGATATATATCAAAAATACGCTAATAACCCTTTAGCCAAAGGATTATTTACATATATTCTAACTGAATACCATGATCAGCCTGATGAGTTTTTAAGGCATTATACATCATATCAAACAGCAGAAGACGTACTAGATGAGGCATTTAAAAGAACATCTTTAGACGACGCTAAATTCGTAATTGATGACTTTTTTAGAGATATAATGAAAGAAAAAAATAAAGGCAGATACTACGGCATGTAAAAAAGAAAGGCATCCATAACGGATGCCTATATTTATTTCCAGCCTTGTTTCTTAAGCTTTTCTTCTGTTACAGCACATATATCGCCTGTATCATCAAGATACAAATAAGAGTTTTTGTTAACTCTTTGAAATCCAGCCGCATAGTTAGTTTTTCTTATTTTTAAGTAAGAATTGCCTTTAAAATCAAAATCTATAACAACTAAATGGCCAAAAACTTTTTTAAGATCATCAAAATTGGAGCCTGTCCATAGATAACAATTTATTTCTTTTTTAAATGTTCTCATTTATATTCTCTAAAAATATATTGATTATTATCGTCATCCTTAAATACAGCAGAACGCAAATAGCACTTTTCTGGGTCTGGATCAGCAATATCTGATAAATATGCTTTAATATTTCTTCTCTCTAAATACATAAGCATAGCAGATACCGCATATCCTTTATTTAAACCTTCTAAAGTAGGCAAATCCAAATCTGATGCTATATACGTTGTATTTTGTCTACTATTTACATCCAATTTATACATATTTTAATCTGTAGTATACCATCTTAATATCCAAAAGTAATTTTTTTAAAAAACTAAAATCTTTTTGACCTTTACTCTCAGTATTTTTAACTAATATACCCTTTCCTCCCATCTTTGACCATTCTTTAACTGTTTTTTCATAGTCATCAAAAAGAACGTCATTATTTTTACAATATGTAAATTTTTCCTTCCGCGTACTAACAACTATTACTTTTTCTCGACTAATGCCATTACGCTCAAACCACTTATATTTATTTTCCGTCATTTTTTGAACACATTTATTATAATCATCTTCATTATTAAAAAAAGTAATAAATTGGTCTTTTTCTGGTAAAGCTGTCAAAACTTTAACATCTTCCCTATTCAGAAGTTTCCATAAAAAAGTCTTTTTAGGTTTTGCATCTATAAAAACAGTATCTTGATAGTCACGCATAGTTATACAAACTTCTTTAGGATCAAATCTGTCTTTACAATCTGTTGTTTTTATCCAAGCTTCAAAATCCGATAAAACTCCGTCACTATCAATATATATCATTAGCTCTCCATAATCTTTAAAATTTCATGAATTTTTGGTGTAATATCATTAGGTAACAAACCTTTTTCAGTCATAGTTGCAAAAAGCATATACCATGTAGCCTTAAGAAGGTCCTGGACATTTTTCTCAGACTGTGTTTGACCTTTTTCCTGATCAGGCGCTTTATGTCCGAGTCGGTCCAAATACTTAAGAGAATTACCAATAGCATAAGCGGTAGTTGCTGTAATAGGCTTACCCCTTAAAAAATCATCAATTTTATCTATTGTCTCGTATCTACCTGAATTATAATGCTCTGGCTTTGCTACCATATCTTTAGAATTTTTATAATCATCTTCTGATTCTTCTTTATTCTTTGGATATTCTTTTACATTTTTATTTATGAAATTATCAATTTCATCATCTTTTGTAGAATCAACAATTGCGCTAATATCTCGCTCTTCTAAATGTGGAAGTTCTTCTTTTTCTTTTTTTCCTTTACCCATAGCACTTAATTCATCCTCTGTTATACCTATACTTGGCTGATTTTCAGATAGCTCTTCTGCTTCAATTTCAGCTTCTTTATAAAGTTCCTCTTTTTCTAGTTCTTCAACATAATAGCCTTTTTCTTCTACCTTTTTTACTAAATCCTTAGGCCACTTAGCTTTTTCCTGAGAAAGAGTAGACTCGATAATATTATCTACCCAAACTTTCTGAAAAATAGTATCACCTTTATCCCAATATTCTAGCTTTTTCAATTTATATTATACTCCTATATATTTTTAAAAATTAACAGTCAGATAAAATATCTATTAGCGGCATCTATAAATGGGTCTATTACTTCCAAAAGTGCTTTCTCACCATAAAAACATTGTGGGTCTGGACCACTAAAGACTGTTCGCAAAGATCCCGTAGTTCTCATAGAAACCGCTGGTACTAATACAGCTAAAACTCTCGATAATTCAGAGCTACCTAATATTTTATTATCTATATTATTTAATGTACTATAATTATTTATTTGTGGCCTGAATGTGTAGTCATTAAATGAATCCATTACTGTTTGCATTGCAAAAAAGTTTCCTTCAGATGCATCAAATAAACGCCTTATGCATTGAATACAAACATAAAAAAATCCGTCTATATCAACCGCATTAAAGTCAGAAATTAAATTTGTTTTTTGAACTTCATTCAGGTTTCTTATATACTGAGTTTCATTTATCATAAGAATTTTTGCTTCTATAAGTCTTTGACCAGAAAAAAAATAATTTAATTCCTTAATAATATCATAGCTTAAAATAGATATAAGCTTAGAATCAATATTATCTACATACTTATATTCTACTGACATTATATAATTAATCATATGATATGTCCTTTTCTATTTTTCCATCTTTAAGCAAAAGAACTCTTTGATTAGATGATCCGCGTAGTTTAAGTCTAGTATCTCTTAATGACTCTATATAAGGACCATCTATTAAATATTTTACGTGACTTAAAATATAGTTTATATTTTCATCATTTTCTGCTAGAAGTTCTTCATATGTTGACCCTGACCAAATATAAATTGTTAAGTCTGGTACTCTTTCTAAAACGTCTTTTATAATATATGCGCAATCTGTTCTATTTTCTTTCATAAAGGGCTCACCACCTAAAATAGAAAGACCACGTTTAACATTATTTTTTGTTAGCGCATTCAAGATATCGTTAACTACATCATCATTATCTCTTATAGGCGCTTTTGTAACATCCCATAACTCACTGTTCTGGCATCCCTTACAAAAATGGTTACAGCCCCAAAACCATAAGGACACACATATACCAGAAATACTATCAGCTATATCATTTTCTAATAAATTCGCAAAATTCATATTAATAATAATAACAATAAAGAAAGGCCTAAGTAACTAAACTTAGGCCTTATATTTAATATAAAACTAACTTAAGCTTTTGCCTTAACCCAATTTTTCAAATTATTAACATGCACATAACGGTCTTTCTTTTCCATTCGTTTACCCTGATTAAAATGGGAAACTTTTGTACTTAAGTATCCAGTAATTCTTGCATAATCATTTATATACTTTTCATGGTCAGCGCCACAACAAGGACAATTTTCATCATCTTTTATATAACCTGAATATCCACATTGTGTACAATCTGAAAACAATACATTCAAGGCAAAGTATGGAACATCTTTTTCCATTGCATAATCTACAATCTGCTCAAGTGCTTCTAGATTATTTACAGCGTTATCACCAATTTCTACATATGTAATACAACCAGCAATAGAATATCCTGTAAGTTGGCTTTCTATATCAATCTTTTCAAATGGCGAAATTGCTTTCCAAACTGGTACGTGAATACTATTTGTAAAATATCCTCTTGGTACAAGCTTACCATTTTCGTCTCTATAAGCATTTACATTTTCAATTAAGCCATACTTTTTCTTAAATTTATTAAATGCTGTAAGACAAAGTGACTCTGCTGGTGTATAATAAACACCAAAATTAAGCTTATAATTTTCTTTATATTCTTTACACTTTTTCTGGAAAAGGCTCTCAATCTGTTTTGCAAGTTCCATGCCTTTAGGGTCAGTATGGTCGCACCCAATAAGAATCTGAAGAGTCTCAGCAAGTCCAATTTGACCAATTGCTAACGTACCATGTTTTAATACGCCTCTAATGCCTTCTTTCTCAAACTCATCGTTATACGAGAAGAAAGTACCATTAGTATACATAAAATCAGCAGAAGCTGGGTCCTGTGAGCAAATCCAATCGAATCTTTCTAGAAGCTCATCCTTACAGTCACCAATTGCTTTTTCAAGAATATCCATGAAATAGTCAACTACATAATCATTAGCATCATCTTTCTCAGCCTTTCTTTTTGCTTCCATAGCCAATGTTGGAAGAATAACTGTTGCTGGCGCAATATTACCACGACCATCTTTCATATGGCTATGTGCTTCATCAGGAGCATTAATATCCCAACCAGAATACGTGCGGCAACCCATAGTTGATGGGAAAGTTCTAGGATCATTTTTATTATATCCCTGGTCTTGACTCCAGTCACAGTTAACATAATTTGGGTACATTCTCATAGATGTACACTTAATAGCATGCTTATAAAGGTCATAGTTTGGTGATCCCTTATCGTTTACACCTTTCATCTTCTGGAAAATTTGACAAGGGAAAATAGAAGTTTGACCGTTACCTGTGCCTCTAATAGTTGCATCAAGAATTGCTCTAATAATAATTCTTCCTTCTGGAAGTGTACATGTACCATAGTTAATGGAACTAAATGGAAGCTGATTACCAGAACGAGACTGGAGAGAATTCAAGTTATGTAACATTCCCTCTGCACCCTGTTTTGCTTCTTGAATAGTATCAAAAATAGCTGACTGTCTTAACTTAGAGTCCAACTTTTTATTATCAAAAGTAAAGTCATCCTTTGTTAAACCAATCTTATCAAGATACTCTTTTTTATGTTCACTTATCCAATCTTCAAGTTTATTTCTCCAAACGCCAGCTTCATCTCTATAATCTTGGAACATAAGCGCTGGTAAATCTAATTTTTCAAATTCATCCGTAGTCTTTAAGTAAGCAATAATATAATGCTTCATAAATGACTTTCGAACATATGGAACTAAAGTCCAGTCAATATGAGTTGCTGCTACACCACCAAACTGTTGAAGTGACTGTAACTGGAAATATACCGCGATAAGTTGAAAAGCAGTATTAACTGAGCCTGCTGGCCTAATAATAGTTTGTCTTGTTTTAACACATCTAGAAAGCAATTCATCCATCGGTACCGACAAACAATTATGCATTCCTAGAATATACGAATCAAGGTCATGAATATAAACACGATTGTTTATATGGTTTTTTGCGAATCTTGGTGAAATATAATAATTTAATGCGTGCTCCTTTAAGAAAGCAGAATCCATTTCACCCTTACGTCCACCAAATGAAAACTCGTCCAAGTTAGCATTCTGATGTTCGCCGCCTTCTGACTTTTTTACTAGGAGTTTTGATTCCATAACGCCAACTAGAGGAAGCTTCTTGAATCTAGCAGCGTCACGTTCTTGACGGTAGCACATATACTGTCTAGCCACCTCAAAGCAATTGTTTTTCATAAGAGCATTTTCTACAGCCTTATGAACTTCTTCAACATCTACCTCTTCAACATTCTTCTTTAGGAATGAGAGGGCGGATGTTACAACTTTCTCGATTTTTTCATCGTCTAGCTTTGACTCAACTTTAGAATTGGCTTTCTTAATTGCCCTAAATATTTTCTGTGAGTCAAAGTCTTGCTTTTTACCGTCTCTCTTAATAACTTTCATATTTCTTTATGAAAACCTCTTTCTCTTAATTTTCTAGCATGATAGATATAGTTAGTTAGTCAACATTTAATAGTTGCTATCAAGAGAAAATTTTCCGTGTTCTACGTAATATGTTCTAACGCCCTCAGCATTGGATTTTACAATATCTCTTACGCCGCTTTTATGCGAAATAAAAAATACTTGCTCAAAAATACCATTAGTAAATAATGACTTAAATAAGCGCTCAGCATTTCCATCTGAACTATGGCCATCGGGCTCATCAAAAAATGCAAATGGTAAACAATAGAGCTTACATAATGCAACCTTAAATGCTAAAGTCAACAAATCTTTTTCAAAACCCGAAGCCATTTTAGCATTAGACATATCATCTTTATTATAATTCTGTTCTTTTGTATAGAAAAATTCTATACCTTTTTTATTCTGGAAAAGTCTAATTTCCATTTCAGGAAAAACTACATGAATAAAATTATTCATTTCTTCCTGTAACAAATCACAGGTTTTTACAGTTAAGTAATCAGGTAAGTTTTTACTTAATAAAGTAAATGCTTCCTTATATACTTTTTCATCTTTTTCTGCTTGCTCAATACTTTTTTGAACAGCTTCAGAATCAATATTTAATGCTGTAATTTCATTTGCAATTATATCATTCGTCTTAATTATATTATCTCGTAAAGAAATCTGCTTAGTTATTTCATTTAATTGAATCTGGCCATTCTGCAAATCCTTATTTAGCTCTTCGTATTCCTTTAACGATTTTTCAAGGTCTTTTTGCTCATTAGTAATAGCTGATTCGCTTTCTACCAATTTTTTAAGTTCTTGTTCTTTTTCTGGCAGAGAAAGTGATATTTGTTCTAATGACATAATTTGATTATTAAGCTGTTCTCTAGCGCTTGTATTACTACTTATTGTACTATTACAAGTGGCCAACTTTGTAGATAAAGTAGATAATTCAGTATTTTTAGAAAGCTTATTATTTATAACTTCATTTAAGTTATTTTGATTTATATTACTTTCGCTATTAAGCTTCTCAAGCTGTTCAGTAGTATCATTATAAGCTTTTTCATATTCTGCTTTATCAGCATTTGTAAATACATGACCACATTCTGGGCATTTACCAGAATCAATTAAGCTAAGATGCTTTTTTATAGTTTGTAATTCAGAAGATTTTTCCGCTATTCTTTTTATGAAGTCACTCTTAGTATTTTCTAATTCAGCCTGCTCATTTGATAATTTTACAAGTTCCGCATTTATATTACTAATAAGCTGAGTTATCTCTAATACATCATTAGAAAGCTTTTTATTATCGTCGTCATACTTTGTAAGAGTTTCTTTCATTGAAGAAAGATTTCCAATCTGCGTATTTATTGTGCTAATGCTATTTGATACAACATATTTTTGTTGTAATACACTATTTAATGATTCATTCAACTTTCTTTGTTTATCAGTCAACCTGGAATACTTTGAAAGCTGACTTTGTACAATCTGAATAGCGGATTCTATTTCTTTTTTCTTATCTGAATATACATCTTCTGGAATAGTCTGAATCTGATTTTTCTTAATTGTAATGGCATTATTATTATAATCTAAATGTTCATTACCCTTCTTTATATCTTCACGTGCCTTATCAATTTTATCTTTACAAAAAGCTGTTTCTTTCTCAAAAGAAAAATTTAATAATTTTTTAAGATAATTTGCTCTATCCGTTGGACCTTTAGAAGTTATATCGTCAGCTTTTTGAGCAGACATTAAGATATCACCAAAAAATGGCAAATCTAGCTCTTCCAAAAGAGTAGTTACTTCAGAGTTTACAAATGGCTCTTTACGCTTTGCTAAATACGTTACTTTTCTATCTAGGGCTGTTCCAATAGAATTTATAGTAATATCAAATATAATTGGAGAACCTCTAACTTCCGCATCAAGCTTTATCTTGGCTTCTTTAGTTCCACGTCTTATATAATCTTTATAAGAGTCGCCACGCTTACTTTCTGTAAGACAAAGACTTATAGCGTCTAGAACAGTACTTTTACCATTACCATTATCGCCCAATAAGATAATTACTTTTTGGTCCTTAAAATCTAATTCTGCGTTTTCAACGCACATAAAATTTTGTAATTTTAATGTATTAAGTTTAATCATTTTCTTTTTGCTTTTACCAAGTCTTTTATATATGCAACTGTTACTCTAGTTGGCTTATCTTCATAGTGAAGCATTGCGATATTAGGCGTTAATAATTGGTCTATTACTAGTAATTGGTCTTTAGGAACTTTACAGGGACAAATTAAAAAAGGATTTTTAATGCTATGAGCTCTATAAAAATTCATTGTTTCAACTGATGGAAACTCTATAAAACAAATATCATTTGGTTTCAAAATTACCTTACCTTATTCGCTGAATGATAAGTCATCATCATACCAGTTTTTAATAAGTCATCCTCTTCAATATAACCAACATTAATTTGATTAAATTGTCTTGTCATTTGTTTTCCACATTTATCACAAATAACTTCACTTATTTTTTCGCCTGGTTTAAAATTAACAATTTTAGATTGTCCACACTCACAAATATAATTTGCTTTAGCCATTATTTACCTCTTCTGATTTTGCTTTAAATGTATTATATACCTTATTAAAATCATCATATATGCCAACTAGGTCATTATAATTAATTATATTCGCAAATTCAAAAACGCCTTTTGAAATAGAGTTATAGGGTAATTTATTTAACTCTTTTAAGTGGATAGAAAAACCTATATTATATAAATCGCTAAAATTATCATCCCACCTAAATACAAATACTCTTTTATCAGCTCTACCGTAATCTACGCCTACTATAACTAAACTTCGAACATCTCTAGCTTTAGCGTATTTTGAAAGATACTCATTCTGCCATGGCTGTAGTCTTTTAAATGAAAATGCACCTGGGTTTTTCATAAACTTAGCTTCCCAACAAATAAAGTTTAAGTCATTATTACTACCGCCAAATTTATCGGCTGATAACATACCAATACCATCAAAACAACGAATACTAGAATGCGCGCCAGTTTGAAATCCAGATTCATCTGGTATTTTATATCCATCAACTAGGGATTTTTTTATTACAGTACAAAGTTCTGCTTCATTTTTCATAAATAATAAAGCTCCTAAATTTAATTTTAGGAGCCTCCTTTTAACTATTAGAATTATTACAGGTGGAACCCACCAAAGTTAGGCATCTTAAAATTAGATGTTGCATTACTCATCATATTTCTAGCCTGACTCATCATATTATTACTCATAGAGCTCATATTACCCATTGGGTTTTTAGTTAAGCCATTATTTCCGCCCATAGCGTCTTGCTGTTGCTTCTTAGTATGCTCATTCTCTTGTTCAACAATCGAAATCAATGCATTATACATTGACTTAACTGTTTCAAATGGCATTTTAAGCATTTCTGCTACGCTATTATGTGTGTGTTTACTTAAACACAACATCAATTCCATCAGGCTCTGTGGTTGATATAGCTTGAAGTAAATCAAATAAGCGAAAGGTAAATGGGTAACTTATCTCCTTGTTGGTAATTGGACTCTTAACCTTAATTTCTTTCTGCAATCCAATTTTCAACCCATCTAGTGCATTAGAAATTTTTGTATATACTCTTAAATCCAACTCTGGATCATCCGCTAATGTAAGCTTCTTTTCAATTGGAAGGTCACTTACATCCTTACCACGATATTCCAATAAATGCGCTGCTCTTGTAGCACGCATTATATCAAGATTACGCCTCATTAAATAATCACTGTAGGCCTTTTCTTCAGACTTTGTTAAAACTGGGATCATATCATAAGTGATTGGTTCACCACGATCTTTCTTCGCTTTTTGTTCACGAATATATTCAGCTTTTTTAATAATAGGCGCTAAAGTTTCTTCTTCTCTTGCATAAATAATATTGATAAAATCGCTGATATCACGAATATCGCCATAGCTTGGAAGACCGTAAACACAAGTAAATCCAGTCTTACTATTATTTACGTGAGCTCTTGGGGCAAAATCATCCGGTAAACTATAAGTACCAATATTGTTAAGGTCAATATTAATTTTTGGTGACCACTCGCCAGAGTCAATACTTGCTTTAAGTTTCAAATAAGCATCAGAATTTGGACCGCCATTTGTGTCCTGTAGATACTTCCAGTCATCTTTCTGAAGTTTATATACTACGTCCTTTAATGAATCAGTATAGAATGTTCTATACAAAATAAATAAAGTTTCAATAACTTCATCTTCATGAAATTTACCAACATCGATACCATCTTCATAAATGAGCTTATTAAGCATTTCAATTACTTTAATTGGTAAAGTATCATCATCAGTTAACGCCATGCCTAGTAAGTCTTCCGCTGTAAAGTTCCTAATATGAAACTTAGCTGGGGCGTATAATTTACCTTTTGTGGAAAGCTCAACAGTAATATATCCGTCTGGTACAGATGCTTCACTATCTCGTATTTCTCTAGCTTCTCCAAATCTTTTGTCTTGTTCAAGATTATTTAAATCTTCTGGAATGTTATTCATTATATCTCCTAGAATCTATAGATTAATATTAGAGTTTCTGTATAAAAAATAAAGCTGCTAACATAATTAGCAGCTTATTAACATTCCCAAAAATTATATTATTTTGTAATTGCTTTATAAATTGAATCTCTCTGATTCTGATTAAGCCCTAAATCAAAAAGTACTGAAAATGTTTTCCAAGTACGCTTGTGACTATCAATGCCACCTTTTAAGTTCTCATTTAATAATTTAGAAACATTCTCATCTGACCAGTCATTAGATTCTCTAATCTTAGAAATAGCACCAGTAAAAGACTTAAATAGCTTATTGCCATCTTTTGTTAACGACATTTCATTAAGCAAGTCTCTATCACCTTCTGTTGCGCTTGTATATGTTTGGCCATCATCACCAATATGTTTCTCAACCTTTCCAGTAAGTTGCTTTCCAGCTTTAGTACCTATTGCTTTTAATGGCGAATCTGGTAACTGAGAACCTTTACCTTTTAATTTACCTAATACAACATCAGCACCTAAAACGTTACATGCATTTATAACATCCGCAGCTGTAATATCATATTCGTCAAGAATTCCGAATAATGAAAGTTCCTTATTACCGTTTGCTAATGTACCAGAAATTTCACCATCCCACTTCTGCTTTGGATTAGTTGTATCCTTATAGAAATCATTATATAAATCTTTAGCGGATGCACTTCCAAGCTGGCTTAAAGCATTAATAATAATATACTTAAATATCTTTGCTTTTCTATTTGGTTTCTCTGTACCATCAGCTGATTTTTTTACATGTGACCATCTATTTGGTTTACCTTGCTTTACATAGTGAACATCATTACAGCAGTCTTCCCACTTATCCATAAATGCTTTTGTTGCTTCATCAGCTTCAATTTCATTTCCTAGAAGTCCTTTAGACTGCATATATTTATATTCCATAGAGTCTTCTGCAGACATTTCTTCATCCTTACCATTCTTTTCAGTTTGGAAAGATGTAGAATCAAGAGAATTAATTACATTCTTCGTTACTGTTTTACCACTAGCATCCTTAAATGTAACAGACTTTTGAACACCTAAGCCTGTAACGCCTTCCTGAGTTTCATCAGCTAAAAGGTCTCTATTAGTATTTTGTAATTCAGCATAGAATCTACCCTGAAGCGCATTAAAATAGTCATAGTTAGCTATTTTAGAATTACCACTATTTTTTTCTATAGCTGCCTTAACGCTATTAAAGTTAAATGAAGCTTTTCTATTAGTAAAAACATCTTCTGGCTTAACTACTGTACCATCATCTAAGGTTACGCTTTTTTTTGCCTTTAAGCTTGGCCAAAGTTTCTCTGGTACTTTTTTCTCTTTCGCTTTTTTCTCTGAAAATTCGCCAATATAGCTTGAGCCTTTCAAATAAGCGCTATCCTGCATCATAAACATAAACTTTAAGTAAGCTTCGCTTACATAAGTACTATATGATTCATTATAGCTTGAGCCGTCATAAGATGATTTTACGGTATTAGCATATGCTCTACTAGCTTCGTGCTTATTATGGAACGCTGTTCCAACAATATTCATACATTTCAAGAAACAATAGTCAAGACTAGCTTTACGAACAGCAATAGCTCTTTTTTTATTGGCGGCTCTAGCTGTTGCTGTTTTATCCATAAGCATCTTTTTCAATGCATCATTAAGCTGGGATGGGTCTTTACCTATTTTTTTAGCTGCGATATTTAAAATACCATTATCTATATCCGCGGTTATTTCAGAGTCAGTCTTTAATGCGGTTCTTACTGTTCTCTCTGAAAACTCAAAGGGCGAACTACAAATTTTTGCTCTAGCTCTTGCGCTATTCATAGCATTTGTATATTCAGTAGAACTTAAAAAATGCTTTTTTGCAATTTTCTCATTTATACCTTTTGTTACAATGGCTTCTATTTCTTCATTTGTCATATTTATATTCCTTAAAAAAGTAAACTTAAATAATTAGTGTACTCAAAAATTTTAGTATCTCTTTCCTATTTCTATTAACTATAAAGAACTCACACTTTTCGGAATCATCTAAAATTGCTGTAGTATACCTACCAATATTAAAATATTGATTATTCCCTAGCAGTGCAACTCTTAAAAGCTGTGTTAACCAAGACTCTATAGTAGTGGTACTAAAAACATGCATTTGTTCTTTATCCTTAATAAAATTTTTCATTAGCGGAATAATTTCATTTTCAATTAAGAATACATCATTATCTTCGTTCTTTAACATTAGTTAAAATCCTCTTTTATAATTTCATAACATTATAAATGCTATGTATTGTGCTATATTTTATTCTATCTTTATATTGTGTTTTATTTAAGTAAAGCGCGATTGATCTTTCGTCTATTGGTCCTGTATAATTTAAAAGAGCTTCTCTAATGTTATTATCAGTAGCATATGTAATTATACAATCTTGCGCCGCTTTCATATGCCACCTATATTCTGGATTTTTTATTGATTTGCTTAATACTTTTAATTCTGATAAATAATCTTCTGCTATTAAAGATAATTTTACTGACTCGGATAATTCTTGTATATTAGAAGACTTAAATCTGGATATAAGCTCAGAATAGCCTTTTGCTCGCTGGCGATCAGCGAGCATATTAGAATGAGAACAATCTAGATATAATTTCTGTAATTGACTTAGTGTCATTTATATTACACGCCTAATACTGCTCTTGATAAAGCAGAAGAAGCGCCAGCATCTCTCCACGTTGGAACAGCAATTACTGCCATTTCTTGTGGCCCCATTTTTTGGATAGCTTTTGTTACTTCTAATTCTGGCGGATAAGGATTTTTAGGGGTAGGTGTATTAGAATCTTCAACAGATTTAGTATAAGCCATTCTTTGACCATTATCATAAGTAACAGCTTCCTCCCAATACTTAATCCTATCTTCTGTCTCTCTATCTTTAGATTCTATATTTTTTATTGCA
>Ga0326512_10000405_pt1 | contig 37637 bp, 35 predicted proteins | sample 1_2617_0518_D_FD_203652 | JGI IMG/M metagenome (GOLD analysis project Ga0326512, IMG submission 203652) | Bovine rumen microbial communities from UC Davis, California, United States - 1_2617_0518 | ecosystem: Host-associated > Mammals > Digestive system > Stomach > Rumen | place: USA... | reverse complement strand
GACTACTTCATGAGCATGGTCGACATGCGCAACGTTCCGGACGGCGACCAGAACCTCTTCATCGTTGAGGACAACGACCTCTACGTTGTTGACGACGCCGCTCAGGGCACTCTCGGCATCAGACGCCAGAGACTTGGCAACGCCAAGGAAGTTCCGATCCCCACGAAGTTCAAGTTCGTGAGAATCTATGAGGAGCTCAATAGAATCCTTGCTGGCCGCGTTGACTTCAACGTGTTCATCGACAAGGTTATCCGTTCGTTCCGTATGCAGATGCTGAACGATGTTTATTCTCTGTGGGCGACCGCTGCCGCTGGCGACATCGGCGGAAGCACCTACTACCCGACCGCTGGTTCCTACAACGAAGCGACCCTGCTCGAGCTGATTGAGCACGTCGAAGCGGCTGCTGGCGGCAAGACTGCTACCATCGTCGGTACCAAGGCTGCTCTTCGCAACCTCGTTCCGTCCATCATCAGCGACATCCAGAAGGATGACCTCTACACGATGGGCTACACCGGCAAGTTCTATGGCAGCCCCGTGGTTGCTATTCCTCAGCGTCACAAGGCCGGCACGAACACCTTCGTGTTCGACGACAAGAAGCTGACCATCATTGCTGGCGACGACAAGCCTCTGAAGGTTGTCATCGAGGGCGATCCGCTCGCTATCACGAAGGATCCGTTCTCCAATGCTGACCTGACCAACGAATTCTACTATGGTGAGAAGTACGGCTGCGGCCTCGTCCTCGCCGGTGCGAATGCTGGTCTCGGCATTTATGACATGCACACCAACTAATTTATAGTCGGTCATTTAACAATCGGAGCCCGGGCAACACCGGGCTCCATGAATGAAAGGATACTTTTATGGCAACAACTACTAACACCAAGACGACTGCAAAGAAGAAGACGACGGCGTCAAAGCCGGCGGCGAAGAAGCCCGCTCCGAAGCCCGCTCCTAAGCCCACGCCGGAAAAGACCGTCGAGGCCGCTCCTGTGATTGAGGAGCGCCCGGTAGCGAAAGAAATCGACGTTAACCAGTACGTAAGAGTCAAGAATGGGTTCCATGGCCATCTGGTCTACAAGAGCTCACACACCGGAGAGGTGTTCGAGTGGGGCGCCTTCGGAGACGAGCAGGATATGCAGCTCTCCGAGCTGAAGAGCGCCAAGAACACCGCGAAGGGGTTCTTCATCAATAACTGGTTTATGTTCGACGACCCGTGGGTCATCGATTACCTCGGCGTGCGTATGTTCTATAAGAACGCGCTTACGCTGGATGAGTTCGATACGCTGTTTGACAAGTCGCCCGAAGAGGTCGCCGATATCATATCGGAGATGTCAGACGGACAGAAGAGTTCTGTCAAATATTACGCGTCAGAAAAGATTCGCGACGGGGAGATTGACTCCCGCAAAATGATCGCGACTCTTGAGGAGGCGCTCGGAGTGCAGTTGGTCGAAGGTTAAGGAGGTCTCACATGGCCGTCTCGTATGACCTTTTTGTCGGATCGTTTCTTGCAAAGATTTCCGAGTTCGATTTTGCGGTTCTGCCCGATAAGGACAGAGAAGTAACGGTGGACGGCTATCTTAAGAGAGCTGTTGTCGAATTCAACAGGATTTGCAAGTACAATCTTGTGGCGGCCGCCGATGACAATGAGAGGTCTTTCGATCTGGATATTGCAGACGGAGACCTCGACGAAATCGTTAATATCATATCGGAGGGAATGGTGGTGCAGTGGCTCAAGCCGTTTATATACAGGCAGGAACTGCTGGAAAATGTTTTGAATACAAGAGATTTCACACTATACTCTCCCGCCGAACTCTTGATGCGTGTGGGGAACGCATACAAGAACGCCCAGAGCGACTACACGCAGATGATGCGTGATTATTCGTACTCTCACGGCGACCTAACGGATTTGCATTTATGATATTCGAAACATCGGTCGGCGAGCCAATGGAGGGCGCTATGCTCTCTACATACTTCTCCTCTCTCGTGAACAGATTTTTCAAAATCCTCCCCATCCGAGAAAGCGGAGACAAAACACTCGGAACGTACATCCGAAGCCTTCAGCTTGAGCTCATCGGATGCGGAAATTTCGTGCCTTTCTTTAGCGATGAACCTCGGTTCGTGGCGCTTCTTGCTGTGCTTCAGTTCTTCAGAGACCAGCCCGACGCACCGGTAGAGGACGTCAGAAGAGAGGTGTTCCGCGCCATTAACACCTGCAAAAAGCTTGTCGCCATTTGCGATAAGGGGGAGGTAAAATGAGCGTTTGGGATGTGTACGAAAACAGAATGGCCGCGCGCGGTGAGACGCGCAGGGAAACGGTGCTCAGACGCGAGAAGCGCACACTGAAGCAGAAGCTACCTAACAGTCTCTCATATCATACAGTGACCATGTATGACCAGGCGCACGGATATAATATCAAGTCGGACGAAATGAAGGAATACTCCATTATTCAAAACGTGGGCATCATCAACTCCGACAACCTTAACGAAAAGTATATCTACTCCTTGCCGGACGAAGATTTCGAACACGGCAGCCTTGTGGAGTGGATGGACAACTATTGGCTCATTACAGAACTCGACGCCAACAACACGGTATACCGCAGGGCGAAGATGGTTCAGTGTAACTATCTGCTGAAGTGGGTGACAGCAGATCACAAAATCATCGAGCAGTGGTGCATCGTGGAGGACGGCACGAAATCAACGCGCATTATGCGCAACGGTTTGGTGTGCTGGAAACGGCACGCAAAAAGAATCCCCTTAATTGCTGGGACGCCCTTAGAGCTGTATCTCCGAAACGGAGCGGCGAACAGTCGCACACGGCATGGATTGAAAAGCATACAGATTGGGCAATCAGCAGCCAAGCCCCGAACAGGGGAAGGTTCAACGACTATCCCGGACGTGGGAGTAGGAGCGAGCGCTCCGAAGTGGGGGACCCTAACCTGCGTTTTATACGCAGTATGGTGAAGATATAGTCTGCGCTTCGCAGAAATGCGAAGGAGCGCGTATAGCGCCGGACAGGGAGTAGCGTCTCTGTTTGAAATATACGGACCTTACAGGTGAGTTCGAGGACAGAAACTTCATCGTTTCGCGCGGCGACTCGCGTATTGCGATTACACTGGCGAAGAACAAGAAGACTGTCGCGCTGGATAGAACCAATAGATTCCTTGTAGACGACCCCGAGTCGAGACTTAAGTTGGCCTACACTCTGAGTAAGCCGCTGAAGCTCGGCGGCACCTTTAACGGGTTCGGGGTGTATAAATTCGTACTTCAGGAGGTCAACTCCTCCGAAGACGACAACTTCTTCCTCGGTATTGCTGATTACTTCAAGCACTTTCCGAAAGAAACGACGGTCGACCATTGCCCGAAGGTTGTTATTGACCCTGACGATGAGAAGACCGATGACGGACGGGAGGTGTGGATCTGATGCTTCTCAGCGAACTGTTTGACTATAAGAATCAGTTTATGAAAGACTTGCTGACGGACGAGAAGCTCGTTCATCTGCTGGACGAGAATATCCCGATGGATATGGCGCACTTACTTGCGTACAAGCAGGTCTTCCCGTATGAATACGTTCCCGAGACTGCCCAGAAGGGCTTGACGTATATCTGCTTCGACGTGGATATACTCGAGACCTACAACAAGACGTTCCTTCAGCCGGCGCTGCAGATATGGGTGTTTACGCACCGCAGTCTGCTTCGGCTGCCGGAGGGCGGAGTACGCCCGGACGAGATATGTTCTCGTATCGACCAGAAGATTAACGGCAGTAGATTCTACGGGCTCGGAGAGCTCAATCTGTACTCGGTGCGAAGATTCGCCCCTATGACAGACTATCAGGGTAAGTATATGTCGTTCCGCGCGAAAGAGTGGAACAGGGTATACGACCCGAACAGAGAGACTCCGTCGAACAGAAGGAGAGGCCGGTAAGTGGCAACATATCATTTACTCTATAAAGACTTCATTCCCGTGGGCGACCGCATCAAGGTAAGGATACCTAAGTTGCGGGAAATCATCGAGAAGGAGGACGAGTATTTCGGTATGGTCTCCATCTTCACGGCGACTCCGTACGACTTTATGGCTGAGCTTGACGATATCGGCATAGACTTCACCGAACTCAATGAGTTCGATTTATTTATGCTGTTGTCGATGGGACTCGCGGAGTCGGACACGTCGCTGCTGTTTGAAGATCTGGACTTCTCTCTCTTTGAAAGGGCGGTCAACGAACAGAACGGGAATTTGGTGCTCATCGACAGGGAGCATGATATTGTAATCGACCGCGGGGTGCTCGCGGAGATTGCGATGGCGCTCAGGAAGATTCATCACATCGAGCCGAGCCGGAAGAAACCGGGTAACGAAGAAGCCAAAAAATACATGATCGAGCGTGCGAGAAAGAAAAGGGCGCGCAACCGTAAAAGGAATGCCGCATCGCAGCTCGAGCAGCTCATAGTCGCACTCGTGAACACGGAGCAGTTCAAGTACAACTACGAAAGTGTCCTCGACCTTTCGGTATATCAGTTCAACGAGAGCGTTGCTCAGGTGGTCACGAAAATCGATTATGACAACAGAATGAGGGGTGTCTATGCGGGCACCGTTGATATAAAGCACATGAGTCAGGACGATTTGACCTGGCTTAGTCACAAATAAACAAACAGGAGGAAAACATCATGATTGCTGATCTCGCTTTGACGAGCATTGAGACCATCTCGGCGTTTGACGTATCTACGGGAGCGTACAAGTGGACTCTTGACGAGCTTCAGAATGCAACTGTTGCTCAGACTCAGGACATGCAGGAAGTCACCGGTAAGGGTGGACGTATCCTGAACAGACTGAAGAGAAATAAAGCCGTCACCATCTCTGCGACCAACGGACTTATCTCCGGCGGACTGCTTGAGAGCCAGACCGGCGGCGAATTCGAGACCAAGACCACGAAGGTCATGTGGACGGATTATCTCACCGTCAACGCCAGCCATGAGGCAACGACCACGTGGAAGGCTGTCGGAACTTCCGGTGCGGAAATCAACGCGCTGTATGTTAGGGAGCGGAACGGCGCTCTGGGCGAGGAGCTCGAGCAGGCCAGCACCGTTGCTGCGGGCAAGTTTACCTACACCCCCAACACCAAGCAGCTTGTGTTCAACGCGGATATCGCCGAGAATACCGAAGTCGTGGTATTCTACGAAAGACAGATTTCTGCCGACGTTCTCGTGAACGAGAGCGACAAGTATTCCGGAAAGGCAACTCTTTACATCGACTGCCTCGCCGAGGACAACTGCGCGAACGTTTACCGTGTCCAGATCTACGTGCCGAAGGCCGACTTCTCCGGCGAGTTCTCGCTCGAGTTCGGCGGAGACCAGGCGGTTCATTCCTTCGAGGCGAACTCTCTGGCCGGCGGCTGTGGAAACGGTAACTACTACTGGACTTACACTGTGTTCGGAGTTAACACCGCGGACGAGGCGTAATTAGTCCACGAGGCGAACTATGGCACAGAGGATGAGGGCTTGCAAGATTTGCGGCAAGGAATATCCTTACTGCAAAACGCCGAACCCGAGCAACGCGTTCCGGTACCAGGACGTTGCGTGCTGTCCGGAACACGGAGCGCAGTATCTCGAAGAGATACTCCGTTCTCGTGGGGAACTCCCCAAGGAGACGAAGCCCGAGCCGATCCCCGAACCCGAAATCGAAGAGACTGAAGAGCTCGAAGACGAGGATGGATTCGAGGATGAAGACGAGGACGATGAGTTCGACGAAGACGAAGAAGACGACATAGATTGAGTCAGGTATAGGCTGCATCTCGACTGAGATGCAGCCTTGCCATATATAGGAGGTGGTAGGCAATGGGCAGTGAGTTGAGGTTGACGGTAGCGATACCGCCGTCCGTAAATCACTATCTTTGACCCGGATATAGGGCAATAATAAAAGGAGGAAGGCCTCTCGCAGTTTCTTACCCGACGCCAGAGAGCACGCGATATAAAAAGGAAATCGTTGAGCTTGTAAGCGAGGAAGCAGAGAAGCAAGGGTGGGTCTTTCCCGAAAACGAGGCGCAGCACTTTTACGTGGACTGCGATTTTTATTTTGACAAAATAGACATGGACGCAAACAACTATTTCAAGGTGATGCTCGACGGGATAACCGAGTCGGGCAAGGTCTGGAAAGACGACAATGTGGTGGCCGAGCGGGTGCAGAGCATTCGGTATGATACGGCAAGGCCGCGCATAGAGGTGTACATACATCCGGTGGACTACATCGGGATTTTTGATAACGCCGCTCAGCTCGACGAGTTTACGTCGCGCTGCGTCGGGTGTTCCAGATATAGCAATAACTGCTCCCTTTTGCGACGAGCCAAAGAGGGGCGGATAGACAAAGAGATTCAAGACGGTGTTTGCTCGAAATATAAAGAGAGAAAGGGAAATAGAGATGGCAACAAAAAAAGAAAAGATGATTAGCATTAACGAACTCGAGAAGGCAGCAAAGGAGGCGCGCGACCTCCCCGAGAAGGAAGTGGTAGAGTGGGGAGGGGTCTCTTTCGAGATTAAGACGACCCTGTCTATCCATGAGGTGGTGGCGTTCGTCACGGGAGTTGTTGACGAGTGCTACATTAACGACATGAAGACGTATGTGCCCGAGGTCAAAGACTTTCTGAAAGGGTGTTATGTTCTGGGTTTGTACGCGGGGTGTCGGCTGCCCGACGACATATCAAAGAAATACGATCTCGTAGTTCGACTCCGTGGGCTTATAGACCTTATTTTGGAGCGTGTTGACAGGAAACAGTATGCCGCGATTGAAACCGCAATAGAGGAGAGGCTGCATAATAATAATGCTACTATTTCTGCTGCGGCTCTAAGTCAGGTAAGCGCTATAACTGCATCTGTTGAGAATCTCGAGGGGCAGCTAGCGGATGTGTTCAAGGGGGTGACGCCAGAGCAGATGACGACGTTCATTGACGCGTTCGCAACAGGGGCAATTGACGAAGAGAAATTAGCGCGGGCCATTGTGGAAAAGAAATACGGAGAGGGCGCCGAGCATGAAAATCAACTGGAGTAATATTAACCAAAAGGTGAAAGCGAGGATCGAACAGCCGGATATGGTCAACCGGATTGATGCCATCGTTGACAGTATGATGCTGAGCGGTGAACATGAGATTAACCATAACGGCAAAGTGATACCAACCCCGGCTGGCGGTGCGTCGCAGTTTATACAGGTGCTCTATATGACCATCTCCGCTTTAAGGTCTCCGGATGGTTATAGTCCGGGATTACTTGGCCCGGCTGCAATAGAGGCATTATCGGAGATCGATTACACCAAGACTTACAAGGAATCCAGGGGCTATTATCGCGTTGGAGTTTTTTTTGTAGACAACTTGTACAGACCATCGCTGTATCCTGAGAAGTATGACGGCATAGACAATATTGCTGCGTTGTTAAATAATGGATTTGGGCAGACAAGAGGGTCGGTGTATGGATTGTGGCACAGCAAACAAATCACGGGATTACGAAGAAGGATTGGGGCCGGATTTGTGCAGCTTGCAAAGGACGACTTTATGGGCAATTATGGCGTTAGGTACGGAGTGGAAACAATAAATATTGATGAAATATACGAATAGGGATTGATCTTGCGTCAGTCCTTTTCGAGAAAGGACGGTGAGAACAATAGCTGTTGATATAGAACTGTTGTTTGGGGTAGACGTATCGACAAAAGCAGAGATAAACAGCCAGCTTTCGCAAATCATTTCAGAAATCGAACCAGTAAAGATTAAATTCGTTGGGGATTTCGCGGAAATCGAGAGACAGGCAAAGTCTTTAGGTCAGTCGATAAGCAGTGGAGATAAGAGCATACACCTTATAAGCCCCGATTCCACAGACGGACTAAATAGGATTATTGAACAACTTACGGAAATCGTTAGCCTCGTTCGCGAAATAAACAGCAAAGAGTTTAATATTACAGCCTCGTTCGGTGTTGGTAATAAAACCGACATAGAGGAACTGCGACTCTATAAAGCAGAAGCGGAAACTCTGATCAGGTTAGTCGACAATATGCAAAGCTCCATTGCCGGGCTCAGTTCTCCGGCGTTGACACAGGCGCTTTCTGGTCAGGTTAGCCAGTTTTTGGAGTTGTCACAAAAATACAAGGGCACAGACGCGTATCTGGGAGACCTCGGGGCTGCGAATACCATTTCATCGGTACGCAAAATTATTTCGGTACTTGGAGAGTATCGACGAGTCTATGAGGTGGTGTTGGAGCAGGCCAAACTGCCCATAGATACGTCATCGTTCGACAGAGCCACGGCGGCGCTTGAGGAATACCAGAAACGGCGTGCGGAGGCTGTCGCCAACCTCAAGGACGCACTCTCTCCTACCGGCACCAATACCACTGCCGCCACAGCGTCGTCAACCACAGAGTCTCTCGACAAGTTCAAGACTTTAAGCACTGACATCAACAATATACTATTAGGATTGCGGTCAAAGATTGAGGAGACCTTCAATCTATCTACTATCGATCTTCACGCTGACGAGTTAAAGTCACAGCTATCAGAGCTGCTGGAAATGGCCAAGCAAGTTCGGGAAGCTATGGGTACCGGAACCGGTGGCACGACCAATGGCGGGAATACTCAAAATGTCGGCGATGGAGGCGCGGCGCTGGCGGATGCCAAGGCGCGAGTAGAGGCGTTTGGCGAGTTAGCTAGGGAGAGCGAGCGTGTTTATGACACTGGCAACAAGGTGTCGGAGGTGACTCGTAGGCAGGCCGCCGATAACGCGATTTTAACTGGTACAATTCGGAGGTTGACAGACGCCCAGGGCAACGAAGTGGAGACTGTGAAAATCACTAAAGACCACGCCGCTGCTACAAGACAGGCCAGTGGAGCTCAGGAGATATATAACCGCACCGTCTTTAGGGCCGATGACGCGTTAAAAAGATATGCAGGTGCACAGACGAGCAGTCTTGAATCAAGCAGAGAAGCTTATAGCAGTATTTCTGCCCAGAGAGAAGAACTTGATCGGCTTTGGAGAACATACCAAAAAGACCACAACTTCCAAAAATTCAAGAGTGGTGTATACAATGTAGATAGGCAAATTCAGGCGCAGACACGCACGCTTCGGGAAAACGGAGAGGAAACCACTCGGCATCAGAGCAAGCTCAAGTCTGCGATAAGCATGTATTTCAGCTTTTACCGAGCTATCATGCTTGCGGTGCGCGGCCTTAGGTCAATGGTGAAGGCGTCGATGGAGCTCGATAAAGCTATGACGCAAATGCAGATTGTAACCGGAGCCACAGATGCAGAAATGCAGAAGTTCTCTGAGACAGCGTTTGTGGCGGCTGACAGGGCAGCGTCTAACATCACAGATATTATTAGCGGCGCAACTACGTACGCTCGACTTGGGTTTGATTCGCAAACATCCACTGCTCTTGCTGAGTATACCGCTATGCTTCAGAACGTTGGTGACATTAACGCACAGGACGCCCAGGACGCTATCACTGCTATTATAAAGGCGTTTGATGGTGTTGATGAAACCAACATAAAAGAGAAGCTCGATGAGCTCGTTGTTGTGGGTAACAACTTCCCAATTTCTGTCAGTCAGGTAGCTGAGGGTATGAACAATGCCTCGTCGGCCCTGGCCGCTGCTGGCAATTCGTATGAAAAATCTGTCGCATTGCTAACCGCAGCAAATACCACAATGCAAAATGCCTCAAAGGCGTCGACTGGTCTCCGTACAATTACTGCGAGGCTAAGAAACACCAAAACAGAGCTTGACGATCTTGGCGAGGCGATGACCGAATCGCAATACGACGAGGTAGTCAATGCTCTGACAGATATGCACGTGGCTCTTGTAGACGTCAACGGTGAGTACAGAGACACCTATGATGTATTCAAGGACATTGCGGCCCAGTGGGACGACATGTCATCTATGGAGCAGGCCGCGCTTGCGACCAAACTCTCAGGCACAAGAATGCAGGCCGTGTTCTATAGCCTTGTGCAGAACTTCGGAGAGGCGGAAAAGGCGTATAAAGCTATGGGCGCAGCCGAGGGCGAGCTTGTTAAAAAGAACGAGATATACGCAAACTCGGTCGAGGGACGTATGACCCAGTTCAAAAACGAGTTTAAGAAGCTCGCGTCCGAGATATTCACAAGCGACTGGATTGTGGACGTTGTTGGCATGGCTAAAGACCTTCTGCATCTCATTGCGGACATAGCCAAAGCCATTACGGGGGTTATGAGAGCCCTCGGTGGAATCAAAGGGACATTATTTGCCATAACCTTATTGATGGCAAATATTAAAATAGCCTCAATCGCGCGTTCTGCCGCAACGCTATTAGAGACCGGGAAAAAATTAACGGTTATGCAATCCTTGGCACTGTCGCTAACAGGTAAACAAACTGCTGCGAACGCTGGGATGGCCTTATCGTTCAAACAGATTGCGACGAGTGCAAAAGAGGCGGCCGTTGCATGGTTAACCAGTCCGATTGGTGCGGCTACGGTGGTTGCCGGTGCGACAGCATTGTTTGTCAGGCAAATACAAAAGAGTAGTGAGCAACAGAGCCAAGAAATGGCCGATGCGATCAAGGCGTATGAGGAAGTTAAGGGTCAGGTCTCTGAGTCTGAGGGCAAAATTGCGGATCTCAACGGAGAGTTAAAAACGACACGCGACCGTTTGGCCGAGCTAAGCAGGATAAAGAGTCCGACTTATGTAGAGCAGGATGAGCTCGAAAAGGCCAAGGCGATGACCGCCGAGCTTGAAAAGCAAATAGAGGACGAGGAAAAGCTGTTAAAGTATAGACGCACAGCAGAAATGCCGGCGTTTAACGACATGGTGTGGAATAACCTCGTAAGCGCTGATCGTTCATTCTTCTCAGGGCAATCAAAATCTCAAAAATTTCTAGCGTCGCTCGGGTTGTTTAAGGATAACTACGGAAACTGGTCTAATATTATACCGCAAAGTTATGTAACCGAAGGCGCGGACTTTCGTCCGTTCTTAACAAGCGACTCAAGCGCTGTCGATGTGTTGCTGAAACTCCCCACCCTGGTGGAAATGGCTCAAGCTATCATAGAAGCAAATAAAGGGGACCCGAACGCGCGGTATTCAATCAAGACCGGGCTGAGTGAGACAGACGATATAAATTTCAAATCATCAGACGAGACGAGACCCCTGTGGCATCTAATTGACTTTGTCGAAGATTCTAGTGCCGTGTACGCCAAAACTATAACCGAACTGACCGAAATGGTTGATGGCGCAGAGCTCATTCTGAACCCTTCAAACAAGGAAGAGGAAGACTATAACTGGAATATTCGCAAAATCAACTCTATTATCCATTTGTTTGAGCATGAGCTTGGAGATGACCCTCGACGCATGGGGGCGTTTGAGGATACCGCAGCGATGTGGGGGTTCTCGTCTTACGAGGAGTTTCTAGCGGCGCTGCGTTCTGGGGACGAAAGAGCAAGATGGTTCATCGATGATTTGAACGATATGGGGATCGCCACCGGAGAGGTTAAAGGTCGGTTCCACGTTCTTGGTCAGGAGCTACGAGACACGGAGAGCGACACCAAAGACTTGAGCACGGCCGTTAAGAGTCTCAGGCAGGCGCTCTCAGAAGTGTCGCAGGTGAAGACTGGGCTTGACCAACTTGACAAAATATACGCGGACATTCTCAACGGGGGAAAGTTCGATTATACGACGCTGATTGACGAGAATTTCACAGAGTTGTTTGGCAACCTGGATTCTTTCGACGATTTTATTCATACGGTGGCAAATGCTCCGGATGATATTGACGCGTGCCAGGCGGCGTTCAATCGTCTAACATCAGAGTTTATTGTTCAGAGCGGCTGTCTGCAAGACCTCGATGAAGACACCAGGGCAATGATGCTTCGTTTTTTGGCTGAGCAAGGGGTTATTGATGACACCGGAGAGGCGGCCGATAGGCTCACACAAATCTATAGGGTGTTAGACGCGCAGAAGAAGCTCCTCGAAGAACACAAGCTCGATACGTCTTCAGATGTAGATGCGTTAATCACACTTGCGACGCAGGCAGATGCTACCTCTGCATCTATTATAAGGCTCACCAACGCCAAGGCGATGCTGGCGAAGGCGGAGGCCATTGGTATTCAGATTGACTCCAATCCCAAAATGGACGTCAAAGAAGCTCAACGTCTGGAGCAGCTCGCGCAGAGACTCACCGAACAAGCCGCGGCAATCCTAAGCAAGCCAATCGAGTTTGACCTCCTTGAGGTAAACTATAGCGGCGGAGATACCACCCAGGGCGTGCGCGATTCCATCGCAAAAGAGACAGAGAAGGCTACCGAGCAGTCATCAGAGAAGATAAAAACATGGTTTGAAGAACAGTACGCCGAGCACAAGCATCTGGTCGCCATGGAGAAAGAGACCGACTACGAGTATTATACATGGCTTGAAGGCGCGATGAAGAAGGCCTATGCCGAGGGTATTCTTTCTCAAGAAGACTACTGGAAGTACGAAGAGGAAGTCTATAACGGCATGAAGAAGCTCCGCGAAAACGCGGAGAAAGAGGCTCAGTCCAACCTCGATAAGCTTGTTGATATCCGCAAGAAGATGCTGGAGAAAGAGGTGTCCGACCAGAAGGACGCCCTGAACGACCAGCTCAAGAATCTGAAGGATTTCTACGACAAGCAGAAGAAGATGCTTCAGGACTCCTATGATGAGGAAGACTATCTGGAGGAGCAGGCCGAGAAGCGCAAGAGTGTTTCCGACCTCGAGGAAGAACTTGCCCGTTTGCGTTACGATGACTCCGCATGGGCGCAGAAGCGTCGGGCTGAAATCAGTCAACAGATTGCCGACGCGCGCAAAGACCTGAATGACTTCGAAAGAGACCACGCCCGCGACGAGGCATTATCGTTCCTTGACGAGCAAGAGTCCGCGGCGGAAGAAAAGATTAACGCTCAAATTGAGACCCTTGATGAAAAGTATAAGTCTGCGAAAGAGCTTTATGAACAGGCGCTTGCTGACGTAAAGAACGGATCCGTCGAGCTTTATCGCGAAATGATAAAGTGGAACGGGGAGTACGGCGACGGGATCGACGATACAATCACCTCTGCATGGGAGGGCGCGTATCAAGCGCTGAGCGACTATAACACCTTGTTTGGGAAGACATTCAAGGGAGTCAACCTTGCAAATGTAACCGGATACGTTCTGAAACCAGTAGGCACGGGTTACGCTTCTGGTACGAGCTACGCGGTGCCGGGTCTTCATCCAATCGACGAGAAAGGCTCTGAAACCTACTTCTCGCCGTCTACGGGCGGAAAGTACAAGATGTTCTCCGGCGGAGAGAAGGTGCTCACTGCTAAGGCGAGCGACTTCCTCTACCGTTTTGCGAACGGCGGTAGCGAGATGCTTAAAAAGTTTATCGCAAGCGTCGGTGGCGGCGTGCTGAACGACAGAGTGTCGCCTTTAATGACGAATAACGAGATCGTCATGGGTGATGTGGTAATAAATGGAAATCCGGACCGCGCGACAATATCCGAAATCAGACGGGCGCAGCGCGAATCTGTGGAGTTCATGCTCAAGGAGTTCGGCAAGCTGAACAGGTAACAATTATACCCCCTCGGGTATATCCGAGGGGGTATAACAAAGGGATATACCTTATCGGGTATAGCAAAACACAAAAACAAAACATGACAAAATACTTAAATAAGAAAGGAGGGCGTTATATTGGCTGATATTTACGGTTCGCATTTCGAGTATGCGGGAGTGGAGTCCCGCACGTACGGACTCATTCTCTCGAGCGCAGGGTCTGAAAGGTTTGACGGCCTTGCCTCAGATATCGAAGGCATCACTGTTTACACCAAGAAGTACAACAGGCATTATCTTGTAAACACCGACTATTCGACGCCCTTATCTTTTGATGTCGATATAGTTATTGACGGCGATACACCGCTTTCGCAGTCTGACAGGCGTGCTATCGAGCGGTGGCTCTTTAACAGAGGTGGATATCGCAAGCTGTACATCGACATGGCTGACGATGTAAACGCCGAGACTTACGAGTTGATAGACGGAGAGCAGAAGAGGCTGTATCTTAACTGCCGGTTTATCAATCCTGTACGTCTGCTTTACAATGGCGGCGTTGCCGGGTACAGAGCTACGCTTGAAGCGGACAGCCCGTATTGGTGGCAGGACGCCGTCACGAAGACGTTTACGTTTGAGAGCGCGCCCACACAGGGCACCTTTGTAGACGTAGAGGTTGACTCGGATCCCGACGATTACATCTATCCCAAAATCACAGTGGATGTGACGGCCCCGGTTGCGGGGAGCTCCAGCTCTGTCGAGATTCGCAATCAGACAGATTCAAACTTTGAGATGACACGTATTCAGGATATTGCAGAGGCGGCATCTATTGTTATAGATAGCGCGAATAACTACGTGACCGGGCAGTACTATCACAAAATGCGATTTAAGAACTTCCCGCGTCTGGTTAGTGGCACCAACACAATACACGTTCAGGGTAACGTGAGCAGCATTACGTTCGAGTTTTCGAACAGGAGGTTCTTCTGATATGGTTATAAAGTATAACACGCTCAACAGAGTAGAGCCTCCGATGCTGACGTTGTGCAACCCGGGATGTGAGAAGCACGAAGACTATACTCCCAGGTTGACAAGGGCAATAGGTGTGCTGCAGGACTGCGAGGCGGTCGAGCTCGTGCTCAACTTTAACTCCCCGTCCGAACTCAACTTTCGCATCAATCAGGTATTTCATGAAGAGATTGAGGACATAACGGAGCGCCACCACGTAGAGAGTCTGTACGAAGCGGTGCAGAACAGGCGTGTGATATTTGCCGAAATGGTCGGGAAGAGTCTCGGGGAGAATCCTCGCGACGAGGTTGGCTTCTTCCAAATCACCAACGTCGAGAGTGGTTATTCCGATGGGCATCACTATAAAGACGTAACTGCGCAGTCGATAGAGGTGGAGTTTCAGCAGTGGACTATCCCGTATATTGAAGACGGGACGTATTATTTCTGCGAGCCCACGGCGCGACAGGACGACATCCCCGCAATACTTAATATGATAGTAGACAGAGTTCCGCTCTGGACGATAGGTCATATTGACGACTCGCTGCAGGGCGGTTCCGGGCAGCCGAAGCTCAGGACGTTTGAAGACGTAGACGTAGAGACAGACTGTCTGTCGTTTATGCTGGAGAATCTTCAGGAGACCTACGACTGCATCATACTGTTCGATCCTATAACACGCACCGTGAACGCCTACGACAAGGCGAACTATGTGAAGGTGACCGATATTCACCTCACGACAGACGACGTGATTTCCGGCGCAAAAGTGACGGACAACGCAGGCGACTTATGCACGGCACTGAACGTGCGTTCAAGCGAAGACGTCGGTATCTCTGCGGTCAATCCTCTCGGGGGCAACACAATATATGACTTCTCATATTACAAGTCATGGATGAGCCCGGAGCTCGCCGCACAGGTAACACAGTGGGAGTATGACGTTGAGAATGCAAATTTCAGCGGCACTCCGTTTATGGGGCTTGTGCACACGTATTACGAAGACGCCGAACTGGTTCGCGGGTACGAGATGGAAATCGACCGGCTTACCAATCTGAAGACGCAGTACGAAAGGTGTCGCGATAATATCGTCGCCGCTAAAGACGCCACTCTCGCAGAGTCTAACAAGGCGATAACGTCTTATGGTGGAACTGCGGTCACGATGCAGTCCACCATTCCCGCCACCGTGGCTGCTATTAACCAACTCATCAGCGGAGTGCAGACGCAAATCGACGCCATCACAATTCCGGATCCGTCTGACCCTCGCTGGCCGGGACCGTACGAAAGCACAAAGACGGAAATGGAGCAGATGGACGCCGAGATAAAAGACATACAAGACAGGCTGACACCCGAAAATTACTTTAGGCCAAATCTGTTGGAGTACGACCCTTATGTAGTAGACAACTTTAACACCTTTGACGAGAGCAGGGCGACCCGTCTTGACGGCGGGGAGGCCTACGAATGGTCTTTCGATGGCATTGGTACTGCGGCCAGTTGGAATCTTGCGCTGGGCTTTTTTGACACAGATCAAGCACACACACCCATTACGTCTGGCATCAACGGGTTCTTTCCGAGAGCACGTTACAGCGGAGTGCGAAATGGTTTTGTGACTGGAGTGGTTTCCGCTAAGTCAATCGTTTTTACGCCTTCCAGAGACTGCTATGTGATGCTCGGCTATTATGGCAGCGGGACATCGCAGCAGGCGATGCAGAAGCCGCGCCTTTACAAGAGAACCAACGGCACATTCGACGAACTTATTCATTATATATACCAAGGCGACTATGTTGACGAGTACACTGTTATCACCAACGAGATGACCTTCGAGCAAAGGTTAGAGCAGCTAATTCTCATGCTGAACAAGGGCAAGGAGGAACTTTCCAAGGTCTCAACTCCGTCAGAAGAGTTTGATGTCGACGTAGAAAGCGTCCTCTTCTCCGAAAGGTTTGAGCACTGGGATACTCAACTCGAGACCGGATGTTTGATAAATGTTGACCTTGTAGACAGCCCCAATATGATTGCAGATGCGCCGGAATATACTGATTCGCTTGTGGAGCTCGATACATATAGGGCTACGCGGCTTCAGGAAGGCACACGGTACATATTCACATTTGAGGGAATTACCGACGCCACAAGATGGGTTTTGACTGCCGCGTTTTTTAAGTTTGACGGCACACGGATTACAAACCCGGAGGGCTTCAGCTTCTCACCCGGTGTATTTATCGATAGCACGCGCGGAGTCTTTTATACAGGCACAATGACGCGCAGGTGTAGCTGGATGTTTACGGCGCCCAAAGACTGTTACGTGATGCTTGGGTTCCGTGGCGGAGACACGACTGCGTCGGCGCAAGTAATCAACCCGTATCTCCGCAAGGCGGACGGAGACGTATCTGCACTGTTCCTTTCCACAATTACGGTCAACTATGACGACTGCAACCTCAAACTGACGTTCGGGAACAAGTACAACAAGTTCGATCCCAAGTCGCTGTTTGATAAAGTTTTAGGGAACGTTACTAAGACGGCGACCGACCTGAGTTTCGTCAAGAGCGCCATCACCAATATCAAGGACGGGCAGTATGACGCAATGCGTGAGGCGATTGAAGACTCACGGAACGTAACAATGCGGGGAGCACTCGTTGCCGAGAATCAGCAATTTGTGCTGGACGAATCCGGTTTCACGGGCAGAACATATAACGAGAGTACCGGAGAGTACTCTGATGCGCAGATTAAAATCACCGCCGAGAACATTGTGTTTACTAGAGACGGGTGGGATTCTGCCGCTACCGCCATCGGTCATCTGAATTGGAGCGACCAGGACATGTACGGTGTGAACGCCGAGGTGTTGATAGGGAACTTAATTATTGGTCAAGAGCTGATATTGAGCAACCACGCTAACACCATGAGGTTTGACCAGAACGGTCTGAAGATGACGGGCGGCAATTTCGAGATTAAGTTCAACCCCGGCAACGACAACTCTCTGATGTATATCAAGGAATTGGCGCACGATGGACAACAGGAGCGCATGCTGCTCGGGATATCTAACCAAACATTCGCAATTAACAACGAGGTTGTCCGTGTGGCATGGAATGGCACGTCAAACTACATCCAGTTAGAAGAAGAGGACGACACTGCAAACATAAACATTTACACGACGTATGGTACGGGCGCCAGTGCGCGAAGAGGGAAACTACTTGGGTTGAACCCGTCTGGTATGACGATTTACACGTCATATGATAGCGGGCAAACTACCGACCCCTTGATGAGAATGACGGCTACGGGCGCCAATTATTACTACAAGACAGGTAACAACAATCATTGGGTAGGGCGCGTCGGTACAAATGCGTTTACAAACTACCCAGACGATCGAGGCATCGAGTTCGACCTTAATGTGGACGGCGCATATATGTCTTGGGGATATCAAGAGGTGAGTGGCGAGGAGTATATCGCCAGAATGATGTACTGTCCCAACGCGTTTGGAAACTTTTATGAGGGCTTTACTTTCTGGGATGACATATACGTCAAGAACGGACACAAGCTATCGTTCGACGGGAATAGCGACGTGGTCATAGTCAATTCCGGAACAACGGCGTCGCCCGCATACGCACTGAGTATCCATTCGGACAACTCTGTCAGGGTATGGGGCGGCACCGCAGACGCGCACCCCATAAATGATGTTGTGTTGGTAGTTGGCAGAAGGGGCACAACCGACCACACACTGTTCCGGGTGCTGTCAGATAAGCTCGAGGCTTCAGTAGACTTGGACATGGGAGGTAATGACGTCGTCAACACGTCGGACGAGAGACTCAAGACAAACATTCAAGATAGCGAGTTTGATGCGGTAGCGCTGTTGAACGAGATCGATGTGAAGTCGTTTGATTGGATCGAAACCGGGGCACACGAAGACGCCGGTATCATAGCGCAGAATCTACGAGAGGTCATCCCGGACGCAGTAACCGAGGATGAGAAGACCGGGGTGCTGTCAATCAAGCAACTTAAACTCATCCCGTATCTTGTTAAAGCGGTACAAGAGCTCGCCGCCCAGGCGGGCATGACCAAGGGTGCTGCGACCACCAAACGTGGCACATCAAAGGGCGCCGGAATGACGGAAGAACAAAAGAGAGATTTTGTGAATGCTGTTATCGCGGCCCGTAACGAATCGGAGTCGGCAGACGGAGAGGTTACTTCCGCGGAGCGACCCGTCGCAAAACAGACATACGGACTGATTACTGAGGGAGAAAAGGAAAAATGAATAAACCTATAACAATACTTAGAGAAGAGTTCGCTAAGGAACTGGTGGAGCTTTGCAACAACTCGGGGCTCCCCTTCTTCGTCATCGAGGGCTTGCTGAAAGAGATGGCGGCAGAAGCGCATGCGGCAAGCCAGAAGCAGTACGAGGCGGATCTCAAGCGATATAATGAAGAGACGTCGGAGGAGGAAGATGATTAACATCATTTGCTATGACCTGAACGGCGAACCTCTGCGGCGATTCTATCAGTATGACGTGGGGCAGAAGATGGTTCTCAAAGACCTGGCGCTGTCCCCCACGCCAGTGGTGACGCTGCAGTGCGACACGTGTGTTCAGCCGGAGGTTGCTACCGTCACTGTGTCGGGGAACGACCTTCTTGTCACGATAAGCGACAGCCTGCTTGAAGCCGGGCTCCCTCTGCGCGGAGTGGTGTATCGTACCGTGACGCCGGACGAGAACGTCATTGGAACGATTTACATTCCCGTGGTGCAGAGGATTCCTCCGGAAAAAGGAGCACGGTTGCCCGACCTGCCTGACACTGACGGGACATATATTTTGACCGGATTTGTCGAGGACGGAGTCAAGGAGATTTCGTGGGAGCGTGCGACCTGACGGCAAAATAATCAAAACAGGAGGTACCGGGAATGGTCAACACAGTCTGCTATGACTTGGATGACAAGCCGATACGCAGGTTTTATCAGTGGGATAAGGGGCAGGTGCTCGTTATCAAAGATATGCCTCTCTACCCAGTCCCGGGAGTCGAGCTGTTTAACAACGACTACGAGGGCGCGGTGGACGCAGAGGTCACAATTGTCGAGGGCAAGATACATGCCAAGATAAGCGACGACCTCCTTATGAGGGGCGAGCCTCTGCGTGGATATATCTACCGAACACCGGAGCAGAGGCATGACACGATTGGGTATATCTACATCCCGGTCGTAGAACGGTCGCGTCCGTCCGACGACCCTGTCCGCGACGCAGAGGCGTTCGCGAGGGAGTCGGAAGCGTGGGCTATCGGAACCAAGCACGGAGAGCCCGTGCCGCCCGATGCCCCGCAATATGAAAACAACGCAAAATACTATGCCGAAGCAGCCGAGGCGGCGAGACTTCGGTGGACAGAATTTTAACGGGGGTGATGTGATACATGGAAGGTAATCTTATAAACTTCAGATACGGTACCCCTGTCACAATCGACCCGTTATATCCGGAACTCGAGCCCGGCACGTTCTCGTTCGACTACGAGACGCTGGCGCTATATCTCGACACAGACACGAGGCGGGTGCAGGTAATGGATCCGCTCAAGCTGTCACTTTCTGGAGGAGCTATGACGGGCGACCTCACCGTAGAGAATGGCGGCACTGTTGTGGCGAGCATTAGCTCCGAAACGGGGGTCATACAGGGTCAGTATCTTGAAACCACCGGAAGCATACATCTTGACGTCGCACCGCGCAGTTATGCAGTCATCGACGACAATGGCAGAATTAGGACGCGGACGAAGGCAGAGATGATTCAAGACCTTGGTATCATCAGCCCGGCCACTCTTGGTGCCCTTGCGTTCAAGGATTCTGCGTCCGGAAGTTATACTCCGCAGGGAACGATTAGCGCACCGTCTGCGGATATCGCACTTACTTCGGGCCCGGTCGTAAGGCAGATTACGCCCGGGGAGCTTCCGAGCTTCACCGTCCGGAACGAGGCGCTTGAACTGTCTGAGGGGACTCAGACGACAGCGGAGACCACCGAGGTGGTTCTGCATATTGATTCGGTCACGGTTGGTCAGCCCGAATTTACCGGTGTGACCGCAACCATAACTGTTGATTAAAAGAAAAGGAGAGTGATTATATGCCTAGCAATCCTGTTATTAGTCAGATAGTCGTCGGCGGCGTAACATATGATATTCGGGACAAAATCGGACCGGATGGTGCGTTGACGTTTATCGGCATCAGTACAACAGCAATCACAGACGGGGGTACACAGGCACCGACCATCGGTGGCACGGTAATCCCCACAACCGACCTCAAAAAGGGCGACGTAGTCCTTTACGCAGAGTCGGGCACAAACTATAAAGAATTCCTCTGGATGGGAAGCGCATGGGAGCTTCTTGGAGACGAAGGCTCCTATGTTATGAAGGGCACCTATACGACGAGCGGACCTTCTGGCACCATCGAGTATGAGCCCAATTTTTATGGCGAAGAGGCAACGATTACGATGAGCGGCAGTATCGCCGCACAGGATCTGCCCGTATCTGCGACTTCGTCGACATCGGTTCCTGCGGTTAGCTTCTCGACAAGCTACACCCCGGGAGGCACGGTGGGCGCATCCGGGTCGGGGACGTCCGGGCATTCGTTCAGCGGAACTGCGGCAACGCTTTCGACCACGATTGTTCCCAATGGCGGAGTTAGCGCGTCGGGCACAGGTGCGTCCGGCCACACATTTAGCGGCACTGCTGCAACCATAGAAATGACGACCTCCGACTTCGTGACCAGCGTAGGCGGAGCAAGCTACACCCCGGGCGGTAGCGTTTCCATTGGTGGTAATACCACGGACTCCGGGCACACCTTCAAGGGTACGTCCGGCACGGTTAATGTCACCACGAGTGGTACTGCCGTTACTGCGGTTGGCAATCACTCTTACCAGCCTGCTGGTACCGTGTCCAAGCCGAACATTACTGTCACCCCTAACCGTGTTGCGATTAGTCCGGTCACGGGTGGTACGGGTACGGCCATAGCGAGCGTTGCCGGAGAGGTACTTACTATTAAAGACCTTCCCACCACGACGTTCGCGACGAACGTGACTGCAGCGCTCGCGGCCACCCCGACATTCACGGGAACCACGGCTACTCTTGAGCACAGCCTCACGAAGGGAAGCGTTTCGTCTACCGGCACGTTTACTCCTGCTGGTGACGTTATGGGAAGCCACTCTTTCAGTGGTACGGCGGCGACTATCACTCCCACGTACACCAAGGCGGAGACTACGCTTTCTACTTCCTATACTCCTGCCGGCTCTGTCAAGGGCGCTCACAGCTTCACTGGAAGCAACACAAATGTTTCCATAGATTACACTCCCGCGGGCAGTGTCCTCGGAGCGCATTCGTGGACGGGCACGGCTGCCACCATCAGCTTCAGCAAGCGCCTTGTGGCTGCTCTGTCTGCGGCTACCATCAGCGCGAGCGGCACGTACACCCCGGAGGGCAATATCTTCTTCCAGCCTTCTGTTGGCACTCAGGAAGTTGCGTCCATTACTGTCCCGACCGCGGGTCACACGCACACTGTCAATCTCAGCGCATAACTATATTTGCAGCCTAAAGCATTGGCTTTAACGAAGGAAAGGGTTAAAAATGAATAAGATTTGTGTATACGCGATTTGTAAAGACGAGATACAGAATGTGGATCAGTGGCTGGACTCCATGTCCGAGGCTGATTACATCGTCGTTCTTGATACGGGGTCGACCGACGGCACCTTCGAGAAACTGAAGGCCGACCCCCGCGTTACCAAGGTGCAGAGGGGTAATATCAAGCCATGGAGGTTTGACGTGGCAAGGAACAGGTCGATGAGGCTGGTTCCGAAAGACGCCAACATACTCCTCTGTACCGACCTTGATGAGAGGCTGGAGCCCGGATGGGGCGACATTATCAGAGCCACGTGGAGGGAGAACACGCTCAGGGGACATTATAAATACGTTTGGTCACACACCGAGTCGGGTGCAGACGGACATACGTTCACCTACGACAAGCTTCACACCAAGGACTACAAGTGGTATTATCCGGTTCACGAAGTGCTCGGACCGAAGGTCGGTATTGAAACTCAGTTTGAGATTGAGACGCCGGAACGGGTAATTGAATATGGGGACAAGATTGTCCTGCGCCACTATCCCGACAAAAGCAAGTCGCGGGCTAGTTATCTCGATCTCCTGCGCCTCCGCGTAGAGGAGAACCCCGACGAGTGTTATGGTATGCATCTTCTTGGCAGAGAGTACGCCTCTTATGGGCAGTATGACATGGCTTTGATGTATTTGGAGAAGACGCTTAATTTGCCGTCCATCAGCAAGAGTCCGCTGATACAGCACGCGACGCTCGGATATATGGGAGACATATATCTGATGCGACGGGATTATACCGACGCGATGACGTGCTTTATGCTTCAGATACAGAATAGTCCCTCTCACAGAGAGGCGTACCTGAGTATGGCAGAAATATATTATCATCTGAAAATGTACGACGTGGCGCTGTCGTTTATTAAAGAGGCTCTGGATAAGACATACCAGCATTTTGACTGGACAGAGCATGAGTCGACATGGAATGAGCGGGTCGATGATTTGTTCAGCGTTATATACAGCGAGCTGGGCGAATATGAAAAAGCGCTGCCTTGTGCCGTGCGGGCGCTCAAGAAGTGCCCGAACAACAAACGGCTGCAAGATAATTATTTGAATATTATTTCGAAAGTGGAGGATAAAGTAGAGACTGATGGCTAACTTTATACAACAGTTCAACGCTGGGGGCATCACTTATGACCTCCACGACAGTGAATTCATTATAGACACGAGGACGGCGAGCGGCGCCGCCCTGACCGGAGAGACAAAGGCGGCTGCGCTGTTTGACGGCATGCAGATTACATTCTGGATGAATTACGCGGCGGCGTCTAACGCTACCTTGAACCTCACGCTGGCAGACGGCACAACCACCGGAGCTATTCCTTGCTACTATAGTGGCACGACGCGGCTCGGAACTCATTATGCTGCGGGTAACGCTGTTCACTTTACATATAGAGAGAATGTTACTATAGGCACTACTACTATAACTCACGGTTGGTGGGGAGATGCTAACTACTCTGTATCTGATACTAACTATGACATTATAGGTACCTCAATACCAATTAAGACCAGACTAAATGCGTACTGCTTATGTGGCGTGGTAGGCACCTCAGGTACCATTGCTAAACAAACGAATACTGCAGGTGCTGGTACTTATTGGGAGATAAATGCATTTACCCAGTCATCTGGTACGGGTACATCTAAAAAGTTAGTACCTAATCAGGGTTATTATCCTGGGAAGATATTCTACTATACGGGTTCAAGTGCTATCACAGATGCTGATTCTGTTTCTGGAACTATTTCAGGCGGTACCAGTAATGTGGACTTGAGATATACAGTCAATGGTTCGACCTCTGCTAATATAGGTGTAACTGGTGCTCCCTTCTTTCTCGTGGGTTCTTTAGGTAGTGATGGATTATTCTATCCTAACGGTCACGATTCGCAAGCTACTAAGGAGTGGTGGCAGTGCGGATTTCCTACTGACTTAACATCTACATATATCTACTGGTATGTGGGCATGATGTCCTCTAAGTATCAGTGCAGACTGTCAGATACTAACTGGATGCTGAAGTCTGATGGTACTAAGTGGATTGTGTTCGATGGGGCTATGTCTTCTGGCGTGAGTTGGAATGATATCACGGGTAAACCTACCGAGTTTACCCCCGCCTCTCACACTCATGGATATATAGGGAACGATGGCTCTGTTGCCCCCTCCGTTTCTGCAAGCCCCGCAAGCGGTGATAAAATACTTATTTCAGATCTTACTGATAGCAATAAGGTCAAGGGCGGTCCTGAGATAGGTAGTAATGATGGTAAGTATCTTAGACACGATGGGGCATGGGATACACCCGATGACCATATTCTCGTTATGACGGGGACTCCGACTGGTGCTCTTGATTCTGCACCTATTACTACTACAACTGCTTGGGGTGATTATACTACAGCAATAACTAATCATGATAGGTTAGTATTAGATATTCCGTTAGCTCATTCAAGGATTGAGTTTCAGGCTCAAAGAGATGACGGTAGTACAGTTAATGTTTTATATGCAATAACTCATAGTGGTCAACGAATAGTAACATCTGCGTCATATGAGGCAGAAAGCGACGCAAATGGACTTGTTGTATTTACTAAAGATGCTAGCACTGTATCATTTTCAGAATTTGCTGGAGAAGTTAACTGGTCTGGTGTTCTTGGTAATCCTTATCCTCTTAATGCTCCCTCTACCGACGGCAACTACTCCCTCAATGTTTCAGGTGGAACTACTTCGTGGACTACTGCAAGTGGCGGTCCTGATACTCCTGATGCACCAGCATCAGATGGCAACTACGTACTTAATGTTGATAGCGGGAGTAGTAGTTGGCAAGAAGATACAACTTTAGAAACATTTCTTTTTGATGGGAGTGAAGAGGTTGCGGGCATGGGAACTTGTGCCACGTGCTCAACTAAAACATGGGACGATCTTATGTATGCTCTAACCTATAAACAGGTTCAGGTTAAAAGTTCAGTGGGGTCTCTTGTGTTAACAAATTATGAAATTGTTACTCAGTCTGGAGTTGAAGGGGTATTTAGTTTAATGGTTCCTGCGATAGGTGCGGGAAATGTACCAGCGATATTTTCGCAATTTGCAATAGTGCATATTGGGCAAACACTTTATATGCCATTACAGCTTTTAGCTTTTCAAGTAGGTCAAATATCTTCACTCAACGACTTATCTTACAGTACTTATATCATGCCAAGTCTTTATGTAGAGCACGGTCTTCTAGGCATAAGTGGAAACCCAGGAACATCTTTCGACGTTATTAGCAGGACGACAAATCGCATTATTGTCTGGCCAGATTAAAAATCTTTCTATAGGAGGAATATTAAATGTCAGTTATATCTAAGATGACCTTTGATAATGGGTCAACTAAAAATTTAATAAGCAGCACCTTCTATGGGAAGTGTGATACTGCCGCAGCTACAGCAGCTAAGACAGTAACTATAGGTGGATGGGATGAGTCCGTAAAGGATAACGTCTCAGGCGCTACAGTACATATCTATTTTGAAAATGGAAACAGTGCATCAAATCCTACTTTGAACATCGATTCGCAGGGCGCTCACAGAATAATCACTACTGGTGATGCGTCTGTGGCGGCGTTTCCTGCCGGGATATATTCCTTTACGCTCGTTCCGAGCAACGTCGCCGGGGATACCACCTATCGATGGATGATGGAAGCGGCAGCCGTGACGGCGAAAAGTGCGGACTTCGCGACTTCTGCCGGAACGGCAGGCACTGCGACCACCGCAGGAACCGCGTCTTCTGCAGACTCCGTTCCGTGGTCCGGTGTGACGAACAAGCCTTATCCGGCGAGCGCGCCGTCAACCAACGGCAAGTATAATCTTAATGTGAGCGGCGGAACTGTTACGTGGACTGCAGACACTCCCGGCAGCGACGTGCCTAACAAGCCGTCCGACACGGGCTCATATGTACTGAATGTCGGTTCGAGCAGCGCAGACTGGGATTTAGTTCCCGACCTGCCGGGCTCTAGCGACGCCGATGGCGACTATGTGATTAAGAAAGAGACTGATGGCTCTGGGTACTCGTTGAGCTGGGAAAAGGCAACCACGACAGATACGACCTACACTCTGACCACTGGCGACAGCAATGGCCAGATTAAGGTAACACCGTCTGTTGGTAACGCGTACAACGTCGACGTTAAGGGGCTGGGTAGCAACGCCTATACGTCTACTTCGTATTTACCTACTGCTGGTGGTAATGTAACTGGCGATATCACCTTGCTGAAGCAGGTTGAATCTGGTGCGCCAGGTGACTCGTACGGACTTATCTTCCAGAGAGGTACATTAACTGACTCATACAATGACTGGATGATAGTTGACTCAGGCGGATACCTATACTTCAGGGAACGTGGTAGCGGGTCAACTGCGTGGACGAATCGCGTAACCTTTAACACTTCGGGCAACGTCTCCGCAGCATCGTTTAGTGGATCGGGTGCGTCTTTGACTTCGCTGAACGCAAGCAATCTTTCGTCGGGCACAGTGCCTGTGGCGAGGATTCCCGATTTATCTTCTACTTACATACCTACCTCACAGAAGGGTGCTGCATCTGGTGTAGCAACCCTAGATAGTAATAGTAAAGTTCCAGTAATACAAAGTAATTATCTGTATGGTAAATGTACTACTGGTGGAAGCACCGCAGCAAAAACCTCTTCTATTACTGGATACGATGAAACCACGATAGCAAATATGAAAGGTGTTACTGTTTTTGTTGGATTTAATAATCCAAATACAGCAGCTAATCCAACATTAAATATTAGTAATACTAATGCACACCCGATTGTATGGGGTTCTTTAACTGACCCTGTAGCAGTAGGTAACTTTAGTAGTGGACTTCATTCATTTACTTTAGTAGAAGTTAGTGATACTTACTATTGGTATATTAACGAAGGTAGAGATACAGTTCCAGAAGCACCCTCTTCTAACGGTACTTATATATTAACTGTTAGTGACTCTGGAGCAAGCTGGTCTTCTAGAACTTTCCCAACAGTACCGACTACTGGTACAGTAACTATTAGTGCATCAGGATGGTCTGGTAATGGTCCATATTCTCATTCAGTTACTATTTCAGGTACTACCGCTAACAGTAAGATTGATCTACAACCTGACTCAACTGTATTAGCTCAGATGACTACGGATGGAACTACTGCACTGTATATTGAGAATAATAATGGTACACTTACTGCATGGGCTATGGGAGCTGCACCTACGGCATCATTAACTATTCAGTATACTAAGACGGAGGTTGGATGATGAGTATTATAGGTGAGGCTGCTACGGCTAAGGTGAATATACCAGAGCCAACTGCTCCATATGTTAAGTTTACTACTAATGCTAATGGGGATATCATAGGAGCAAAGGCTTCGGGATTAACACAAATTCCTCAGTATTTTTGTGACAGCAAAAGTCACTTGGAGAGGTTTACTACGACAGAGTCAGTAACTTCAATTAACGCCTACGCATTTTATGGCTGCTCGTCATTAGCGCAGGTTACAATACCGAGTTCAGTAACAAAGATACAGAAGTATGCCTTTGCAAATTGTTCCGCATTAGATTTATCTGCACTTCCGTCTAGTGTGACTGCAATACAGACTTATGCGTTTCAAAATTGTAGCAACCTTTCACTTACTTCTTTACCAAATTTAACAATTTTAGGAGAGCATGCATTTGACAACTGCACTAGTCTTGCATTAACATCATTACCGAGCACCCTTGTTACTACTTACAATAAAATCATCAATGGCTATACCTTCTATAAATGCACTAATCTTGCGCTGACTTCATTACCAGAGGGTTTAACAACAATAGGTACGTATGCATTCTATGGCTGTAATAATATGCCACTGGCTTCATTGCCATCCACGTTGACCACTATAAAAGATTATGCATTTTACCAGTGTCACAATTTAGCGTTTAATTCATTACCCGATACGTTAAAAACGCTAGGATCTCGCGCATTTGGTGGTTGCAACAATCTGCCATTTACAGTAATCCCCAGTAGTGTAACTACTTTAGGTACTTATGCGTTTGCAGGGTGTTCTAATCTGACATTAGATTTTCCAGCTAGTATTACTAAATTGTCAACAGGGATTTTTCAAAGCTGTACCAATCTTACGCTAACACTTAGGTCACCTACAATGATAGGGTACCTAAGTAATATGCTTCCAGCTGCTGCGCAGGTTGTTGCAATATATGTTCCATCTGACTTAGTAGATACATACAAAACAGCAAACAACTGGAAAAAATATGCAGCAAAAATTCAGGCAATAAGTTGAGGAGAGGTCATGAGTATTATTGGGAATAAAATAGCACCTAATTCAACAGGAATACTTTCTCCTTATATCCGAATGACTATGTCTACTGCGTCAGGTGATCAGTATATTTGGAAAGCGTATTTATACGGGTACGAGGAGGTCCCCAGTTACTTGTGTCGAAACTGGTGCGATAATAGTAATGGAGTTATAGACTTCACAAACTCTCCTCATGTTACTAAGGTAGGGGATTATGCATTTTATATCTGTCGTTGTCCATTTACAAATGTGCCTAATACAATTAGGGAGGTGGGTATTGGGAGTTTTACACAAACAAAGATAACTGCACTCCCAAACGATCTGGAGATTATAGAGGCGTCTGCTTTTCAGGGTTGTTCGAATTTAACAACACTTTCACCTAATATACGAAAGATTGGACATGACGCGTTCTATGGCTGTACGGGGTTAACTATTACTGAACTTCCTACAAGTGTACGCCAATTGGGTGAGGATGCTGGTACACTTGGCAAAGGTACTTGTTTTCGGGATTGTACAGGTATCCCATCGATTATAATTCATGATGGTGTAACACTATTACCCTATGGCTGTTTTACGGACTGTTCTAACTTAACTGTAGCTGATTTACCAAGTACGTTGTCTACTATACAATATAATGCGTTTCATAGATGCTCTAAGCTAACTACTATTTACTGCAGAGCCAGTACACCTCCTACAATGGCAAACTCAGCTGGTTTTGGTACTGTATCTGCGTTAACTAATATCTATGTTCCCTCTGCATCAGTAGATGCATACAAGACAGCTACTAACTGGTCACAGTATGCATCCAAAATCTCAGCCATACCTACATAAAGGAGTAACACATTATGGTCGTACCAGAATATTTAGATGACGGTAATCTCATCCGTCGCTACAGTAATGAGGGCTACTACATAAGGCAGGTTGAGACTGGGATAATTTATGAGGATGCAGTTGATGTTGTGCCGTGTAGATACACCTATGAAGAGACGGATGAGAAGATACCAGTAATTGAAGAACCTGACGAGTCAAATTACGATTTGTCAAATCAGGATTTGATTAACCCGTTTGCTCCGGATTCCGGGGCAGACGGGGATTTTGATAGAGAGGAGGCGGGCGACTATGAGCGTGACGGGTAAGGGTGTCACCATGGGTGCCCCATCAACGATTGTCAACCCGCTGACAATCAATAAAAACGGACAGTTTACGGCCCCAGAAGGACAGGCGTACGGTCCGGTAACGGTGGACGTTGAGATGTTCTCGTTTGTGGTGAAGGGGAGCGGGTCGTTCACAACGAGCGGAGACATAAACATCAATTTCGGGGATACGTCAAGCGATTATAGCGGAAACAATCAGACGGTCAATTTTTCGTATAATGACGAAAAGGCGCACAGAGTCGTCGCGACTGGCAATCTGACTAACATTTCATTTCAGAATTGCACGGGGCTTCTAAGCGTGGACATTCCTTTTCCAAGATCGATGCGTTACACGTCGTCTCTCAGCTCCTGCTTCAAAAACTGCGCGTCGCTGACGTCGATACCGATCGGCCTGTTTGACAACTGCCCCGCGGTGACGAGCTTCAGCTCTTGCTTCTTCGGCTGCAGGGCGCTGATGGGACTCGCGCCGGGACTTTGGGATACGACAAAGTGGCCGAACGTCACGTTGCATTCTATGTGTTTCTACAATTGCACGGGACTGTCAAACTACGCAGACATACCGAGCGACTGGAAATAAGGAGTATCAAAATGAAGTTTTATATAACACGAGGGGGTGAATAGTCGTGCCGAACTATGTTCTCGCACAAGAATCAAACAGAGCGAACATACCTGACAGGCTGTGGTATGCGATGGAAGAGACCGACCTCGAAGATATCGCCGCGAACGAGAACATCGCGACGGGAGATAAGGTTTACGTTATCAAGCAAGGCAAGACATATATATTTGGAGAGGATTCTGAATGGTATGTTTCTGGAAAGAGCTCCGGCGGCGGAGGGACGAGTGTAGATGTAGAGCCACTCGCGGTCAACGCAAACGGCACGTATACCGCTGCCGAGGGAACTGCGTACTCGCCCGTGACAGTTGATGTGCCCCAAACCACTGTGGAGTCGTTGGCAGTCGCGGCAAATGGTACTTATACAGCACAAGCGGGCAAAGCGTATTCGCCCGTTATGGTGAATGTGGCGGCGGTAAACAAATTGTCACAAGTGACAGATGCTTCGATTACTGAAATAACAGCGGCTGATTTGGATGGGATAACTATTATGAGAGATCGGGCATTTTACCAATGTACGCGGTTGGAATCGGTAGAGTTGCCTGCAACTTTAACTAAAATAAGCAACTACGCTTTTAATGCCTGCATGTCGCTTAAAAGAGTTATCATTCCCGAAGGTATAGAGCAAATCGGACAAAATTGTTTCACGGCGACACAGTTATCCGAAGTTGTGCTTCCGTCAAGCATTACTTCGATAGGGAATAGTGCTTTCCTATCGAATTATAGTCTCGTTTCTGTTATTGTGCGAGCAACAACGCCGCCTACACTTGGGACTAATGCTTTCAACAGCAGCCATTCAGACCTTGTAATCTATGTCCCTGCCGGATCTGTATCGGCATATCAATCCGCAACGAACTGGTCGACTTACGCCGACAGAATCCAAGCGATTCCGGCCTGAAAGGAGTAAGCGATGATAGGACGAAACAAAAGAGGAGGTCTCTGATGCCTAATTATGTTTTAGCACAGGAGTCAAACAGGGCGAACATCCCCGATGCCCTGTGGTACGCCATGGAAGAAACGGACCTCACGGATATAGCAAACAACGAGAGCCTTTCTACCGGTGACAAAGTATATGTCATCAAGGCGAACAAGACGTTTATATTCGGGGAAGACGCAAATTGGTATCCGTACGCCAATGAGGGCGGAGGAGGCGGAGGCGGGAGCGAGGGAGTTCCCGACGCTCCGTCCGAACAGGGAAAGTATGTTCTGAGCGTCGGCGCAAGTGACAACGAGTGGACTGCCGAAACAAAAGAACATTACGAAGTAAGAATATACGATAAAAGCAAAGACCAAGATTGGGACGACAATGAGAACGACCAGTACGTGGTTGAAACCTCTCAGGAGGACTTGCAGGAGATAGTAAGCAAGATAAACACAGGTGGCGTTACGGTCTCTATGTATGTATATGATGGGGAGGGTGTGTCAAAAACCTACCCAATGTGTACGCTAATCAAAGGTCTGCCCTCGTCGATAATGAATGTTCTGGCCGGCATGTACTTTGATTTCGATATAGATCATAGTGCGATTTTTCCGAATGCTATCGGAGTTGTTATGGTTGCTCAAACCTGTCAGGTTCTGCATATACTGGATGCAAGCAACATCGAAATTAGGCGTGCGCTGTATGCCGCGTCTGCCGAGTCTGCCGAGTCTGCCCGGTCTGCAATGGATGCCGAAAGAGCAATGACTGCCGACTCTCTCAACTACCCGCTGCCAGTCAACAATATGTATCATATGTTTGGCGTATGCACATCGAGCGCGTCGAGTACCGCGAAGGTCGCATCAATTAACGGTTACACAGAGGTTGACGGTATTACTGTGTTTTTGGCGTTTTCAAACGCAAACACGGTCTCGAACCCGACCCTCAACATTAACAGCACCGGGGCGTACCCAATCATGGTCGGCTCATATACCGATCCCGGCGCGGCCGGAGCGTTTGCCACCGGCGTTCACGCATTCACACTTGTTAATAACAACGGAACGAAGTATTGGATGGTTAACGAAGGGCGCGACACCGTTCCCGAGGCGCCCAATCTGGAGGGCGCGTATTACCTCAGGGTGCACTCTGGTGGTGTTTCGTGGGAGGGTGCCACGAAGAAAGGCACCGTCACGCTTACGCCGTCCGCGTGGACTGGCTCCGGCCCGTACACGCAGACAATTTCTTCGATTGTACCCGTAACGGTCAACACGAAGATTGACCTACAGCCTAACGTGACCACCCTGACTCAGATGCAGAGCGATGGCACAACGAACATATTTGTCGACAACGACAACGCGACGCTGACCGCGTACGCTCTCGGAGCTAAGCCCACGGCATCTCTGACGATTCAGTATACTAAGACGGAGGTGGTATCATGAGCGTACAAGGAATAGGTCTGTCGGTAAGTGCGCCCAGCGTGAGCAAACTCCCGCAGGTGATAGACGGTACCGTAACAACGCTGACGGCCGAGGATTTGGCGGGGGTGACACGGATAGCTCCGTATAAGTTTTATAATAGCAGCCTAACAAGCGTTACTATGCCTTCGAGTGTGACGTCGATTGGGGATTACGCGTTTTATCATTGCCTCTTTACAAATATGGCTCTCCCATCGAGTGTAACGTCGATTGGGGCCAGTGCGTTTGAATCTTGTTCAAATCTCACAAGCATAACAATGCCTTCTGGGCTGACGTCGATTGGGAGCAATGCTTTTTATGGCTGCAGGAGCCTCACAGATATCACAATTCCTTCGAGCGTAACGTCGATTGGAAGTCAGGCATTCGGGCAGTGTTTTGGGCTTACAAGCATAACCCTCCCGTCTGGCCTGACGTCGATTCCGAACAATATGTTTTATCAGTGCTTGAACCTCCCAAGTATAACAATTCCCTCGAGCGTAACGTCGATTGGGGACGCCGCCTTTCGAGGTTGCTCAAACCTCACAAATATAACAATGCCTTCGGGGCTGACGTCAATTGGAGGCAGTGCTTTTTATGAGTGTGGGCGTATCACAAACATAACAATTCCCTCGAGCGTAACGTCGATTGGAATGTACGCGTTCCGGGGCTGTTCTCTCCTTGCAAGTGTTACAATCGAAGCAACTACGCCCCCAACCATGGTGTACCAGGCATTTTTGAATACATCTGCAAATCTTGTTATATATGTTCCTGCGGCATCAGTAGAAGCGTATAAGGCCGCGACGAACTGGTCGTCATACGCAGACAGAATACAGGCAATCCCGTCGTGAAAGGAGTAAATCATGATAGTCAGAGAATTTTACATTGAACGCAGGGACGGCGTGAAACTGTATCGCACTTACTCCGATATCAATCATTATATCATTCAGGATCAGACGGGCATTGAGTACGTCGAGGCGATAGATGTCGAGGACGCGTCGTATACCTACACGGAGAGTGATAAAGAAGTTGAGGACGGGGGTGAGTTGATATGAAGGACTGGTTGATATCGGCATGCGGGGTGATTGGAAGTACCGTCTCATATCTGGTAGGAGGTTTCGATGCTGCTTTGCTGACACTGTGTATTTTTATGGTGATTGACTTTATCACCGGTATCGTGGTCGCCGGCATATTCAAAGCGTCCGCGAAAACAGAAAGCGGAGCGCTGTCGTCCAAAGTCGGATTCAAGGGTCTCGCCAAAAAGTGCATGATACTGCTCTTCGTTCTTATCGGTGCTCAGCTCGACATCGTCCTGCAAGCTCACTTTGTGAGAGACGGCGTATGTATCGCGTTTATCGCGAACGAGCTCATCTCTATAGTTGAGAATGCCGGACTGATGGGAGTCTCAATACCCGCTCCGATTCAGAAAGCTCTGGACATGCTCACCAAGAGCAAGCCAAAGACAGAAAACGAAGACACAAACAAAGGCGAGCCTCGTCAAGAATCCGAAGATAAGCACGACGACGAATACTATAATGTATTCGAAGACCATGACGAATATGAGGACGAAGAAGACGAGGAGGACGACGGGGAAGATGAAGATAAATAAATATATCACCGAGACCAATCGGTGGAAGGGCAGATACGGCGCGTCTGTTAAGTGGATTACGATTCACTACACCGCGGGCATCGGAGATACTGCGTATGGAAACTGCCAGTATTTCTCTACCGCATACAGGGCTGCGTCTGCACACTTCTTTGTTGATGAAACGAGCATTTGGCAATCAGTCGAGCTCGAGGATTCGGCTTGGCACTGCGGAGACGCTCCGAGCCGTAATGGCTGCAATAACCTTAACTCTATCGGCATAGAGATGTGTTCTGACAAGGACTCAAAAGGCAACTATTACATCAGCGAAGAGACCGTGGCTAACACGGTGGAGCTCGTAATATATCTGTTGGGTCGTTATCCGGACGCACAGCTTTGCAGGCACTATGATGTGACCGGCAAGAAGTGCCCTATGCCGTGGGTGTATAACGAGCAGCTTTGGATTGATTTTAAGGAAAGAGTACAGGAGGGTTTGCCTATGACTGCCGCTGAAAAGAAGTGGGTCGAAGGTATCGAGAAGAAAGCTAAAGATCTCGAGAAGAAGGCCGAAGACCTCTCTAAGAAAAACGCAGAACTCGAAGGTCAGCTCGCCGCACTTGGCAAGAGTTCCACAGAGAACCTTGAGGCAGTGCAGGCAAGCATCAAGGGCATCAAAAACGAAGTGATGCCGAGGTGGGGCTTCGTGGACGGCAACATGCCGTCATGGATGAAGCCCACCATTAAGAAGCTCGTCGCCAAGGGCTATCTCAAAGGGGACAAGAACGGCAATCTTCAGTTGTCGTATCAGTTTGCAAGAGCACTTGTAGTCCTTGACAGAGCTGGTAGCTTCGATAAATAATAAAAAGGAAGGGGTGACTCGATGGGCAGCATAGTCTGTTATAATTCTGACGGTCAGGTGCTTGAGCACTATTTTCAATGGGATAGCAACCAAACCGTTACCATCAAAGGAATTACGTTACCGCCTATCCCGCTGTTCCACGTCTGTAACAGATTAAGCACAGAAGCGTACGTCGTGGAGCCCAACGTAGTAGGGACCGACCTGCAGGTAGACATTCCGAACTACCTGTTTACGCAGGCGGAAACGATTCTTATGTACGTGTATTCTCCGACGCCGGAAGGCGGATATCGGACGATACACGCAATCATGATCCCCGTCATCCCTCGTCCGAAGCCGGACGATTATGTATATGAGGATAACGTGGATTATATCAGTGTCGCGATGGTGGACGCCCGCGTCACTAACCTCATCAACGAACTGTCCCAGGGTTCGACCGGGGACATTTCCGCTGAAGTTATCGATATTCGCACCGCATACGACGGCACGATTTATGACACAGCGGGCGACGCCGTACGGTCTATTGTCCCGAATGTGACCAACATTGCCGAGTTTGCCGGAGCAAACGCGGCGAGGGAGGTCGTTCCGGCACTCGCCAGAGAAGAGGCGCTGAAACTTATCGATCCTGCTTACGTCAAACTGACCGCAAGCGGGGAGGGCAGCGTTTCCTTTGGAATGGGGGGGACCGAAATTCCTGTCGTCTATTGTAATGTATCATTTGACCCCCAGCAGGATTTGAATGGGCAGCCCGCTCCGTATATTGGTGGTGCCGGGCGCAATCTGTTCAACTATGACGGGGCGAGGGTGGTTGCCGCAAAAGTAAATCTGACTCAGGAGAGGCTCAAAGCCGAAGCCAATATGAGATCTGTTGTATTCAGATGTGAAGCCGGAGAGACTTACACGGTATCTTGTGCATCGGCCCATGCCGGCATTCAGGTTGGCACTTGCGCCGATAACCCCCAGGTCGATGAGACCGTGTTTAATGTGGTTGCGTCTGGAGCGGCGGGAGCTGGAGCGACTATCACCGCTGCGGCAAGCGATACCTACTTGGTCGCTACCATATATAACGCAGCTACAGACTCGGCAACTCCGGCGGACGCTGTTGCTCAGACGCAAATCGAAAAGGGGTCGACGGCTACCGAGTTCGTCCCGTACGAGAACGTATGCCCGATTTCTCCCGCAACCGGAGTCTCTGTGACCCATCGTGGGGCGACCGCATCTCCGAGTACAACGTATAATGTCTCGTTCCCAGAGGACGCGGGCACCGTATACGGTGGAACGGTTGATGTTGCGTCCGGCGATATCGCAAAAGAATGGGAGTCTCTTCTGCTGGACGGTACGTCGACATACGGAAGAGTCACCAATGTGGCCATAGCCGATGGAGTATATGTCGGATGGCTTTACCTTGGCGACGCATATCCCGGTCGGGTAACGGAAGCCATCAACCCCAGAGACTTCTTGTTAAGCGATAAGCTCGAGAGTAGAGCTGATTATCGACCCGGTTCTGTTAGAATTACAGAGCGTTTCGAGTCAGGGAGGAACCGGTCTTGTCTGAATATCGTGCTCCCTGACCAGTCATTGACCACCGTAGCGGCTATCAACTCGTGGCTTGCCAACAACAACGTGCTCGTGGTGTATAAAGTCGAAGACGGCATGGCTGACGAGTTTGAGTCTGAGGCGCACGATGTCAACACGTTCTATGACGTCAATAACATGACGGTGAGCAATCCGCCCGCGAGCACAATCAATGTAAAATACAGGGCGGACACCGGACTATATCTGGAGTCTATAACCTAATTCTAAAAAAAAATAACCTACGAAATGTAGGTTATTTTTTTTACCGAAACGTCATATGGACTTTTGTTTTGAGACTATGCGCTGAGTGCTTCTGCTCGGGCCGCTTATTTAGTATAACACATTCCCAAACGAAATGAAAGAGTTTTTTTCGCTTCATTTCGCTTCATTTCGCTCGCCGTTTCGTTTGTCAAAAAAAAGACCCCTCGCGAGAGGGGTCTTTTTTTTACGCATGGAATTCTGTCTTCAAGACGACCTTTTTCCATAAGTTCCGTCACTTCCGACGCAACTTTTCGCGGTTCTCCCAGATATAGTCGGCGAATATGTCCCAGTTCATCATGACCTGGTCGTACACGTCGATTTTCTTATCGGGGTATTCCGGCCATTCGGGGAAGTGAGATATCACAACCTCCCACTCGCATTTAGACCAGAAGTAGTACATCAGCCATCCGCGAACATCTGCGAGAAATAACTCTTTGTTATCCTTGTGCTTCTTAAGTGCATCTCTGCAGGCCAACCTGAAACCGGAATGCTTGAAAATGTTAAAGTGCTCGACGCGTCTGGCGTTTGAGTCATAGTAATATGCGTACCACTCCATATCACATCCACCCTTCGATCCCGAACATGACAATCGGGCCGTCCGGCTGGTAGTCGAGTGCGCGAAGAGTATTGTATGATATAAAGTCTACGGCGTCGGCTTCGCTCACACCTCTCTTAACAAGGCATTCTATCATTTTGTCATAATCGTACACGATTTTGCCGTTAGAGGTCGCGCCGATTATAGCTTCGTCGTACTCCGGGTTGTCAAAGACTACGCTGCCGTCGTATCCGGCATCGCTTAGGATTTCTCGATTACTTCTCTCTG
>Ga0326512_10000404_pt1 | contig 37689 bp, 39 predicted proteins | sample 1_2617_0518_D_FD_203652 | JGI IMG/M metagenome (GOLD analysis project Ga0326512, IMG submission 203652) | Bovine rumen microbial communities from UC Davis, California, United States - 1_2617_0518 | ecosystem: Host-associated > Mammals > Digestive system > Stomach > Rumen | place: USA... | reverse complement strand
TGGAAACCCCCGCAACAAACAGGTGCTATGCACCCAGCCGGGAGCATAGCGCCGTTTGTTGTCAGCAGCCCGTTTCACGGTCTGCGTGTAGTTCCTTGTAAACTGACCTAATTAGAAATACAAATACAAAGATTATTATGAGACTTCCGGATGAAAGTGATAGAAGACTGGCTGGAAAGTCTGCCGGTTTAAAAGATGAGCAGTTAGATGAAATCGCAAAGCTTCCAAAAGGTGTAGCCGTAGTTTACCAGAATGATTGGGTTGAACCATTACTCTGCAGCATTCAAAAATATAAAGGAACAGAGGGTAAATACCAGTATAAGCCTGCAAATCGCCCACATACTTCAACCGGAAAGCTAAGAAAGTCATTATTACAGCTTTTATTAAAGAATCGTGTAAAGAATCCGGTGGATTCAGATATCGATGATATATTGAAACTACTTGAACATGCTGAAATTTCTACAAAAAGTAAGTTGGGATTACAACGTATTTTACAGGAATACAAATTTAGAGATGATCTTTCTATTTGGAAAGAAGACAAATTTGAAAGTTTATCAGAGGTAATCTGTGGACTCCTTGACGGTAATACATGGGTTAAGGCTGTAATAGATAATGCAGGTGAATTTGACGATTTGACTAATTCTATTATGAAAAATGTCGAAAAGATGGCACCAGGAATAGGGAATGAGTACGCTTTAGCCGCGGCACAGTGCCTAATGAAGAAGGAAGCTAAAGAATCTGACGGCTATAATGAGATATATGCTGCTTGGATTACTCAGCTTAGAAGCAAAGGTACCATGTGATTGCGTGGAAAATGAAATAATAAAGGAGGACGCTGTATGTTCAATTTTAATGTGGCGGAAGTCTTTTCGAATATAGAAACTCCTTTGCTTGAAAAAGCGAAGAATATGGACAAGATTTCTGATACAAAAGAACTAGACAAACCAATAAATGAATATGTATCGGGACTTGACGATGCTGAATCTATATCTGATGAAGATGTTGATATTGATGATATCATGGAAGATGATGAAGATGACGATTTAATAGAGGCTGCTGAGGCATATGAAAGTAAGGTTTCTGGATGCCCTATCGAAGGACATAATGGTAGTTGGGATGGCTTTAGAGGTAATTCTATGTGGAGACCGGATAGAGATGCTATTCCTACTAGATATAATCCAGACGGCCTAACATGGGGGCAGATTCTTGATAAGTATGGTATTGAAGGAATTGAGTATAAGGATGGAGATCCAGATTTTTCGCCTGTATCAAAAGGAGAGGTGGAAATCGATGATTTCACAGATGATCGCCCTTCGAACTTTGCACAGGCAGATGAAGCCTTAGCGAAACAACGAGGCTGCTCTCCAGAAGAAGTCAAAAAATGGAGAGAAGAGAATGGGTATACTTGGCATGAATGCAGAGATTGTAAGACAATGCAAAAAGTGCCTAGAGAAGTGCATAATAATATGGATCACTCAGGTGGTGTATCAGAATATAAGAAGAGCCAGAGTTCAGAAGGAGGAGAATCATAATGAGTGAAAAGATAAAAGATTCTGTATTTGGAGAAATGGAATACAAGCACAGATGGATAAAAAAGGAAAACATTACCCTTTTAGATAAGGAGTATAGCTTAAATATTATTGCTTCAGCATATACGGGAGATCAGATCTGTGATGCTCAGAGAGAAGCATATAATGCATTTAAGGGAAAACTTGATAAGATTTCTCGTAGAATGCCGGGAATGATAGAAGAATATGTGGAGATTCATAGAACAGAGATTGCTGAGCATTTCTCTGAGATAGGTGAGCCTGCTGATGCAATTAAATATGTGAAGCCCGTTTCAGTAATGTTTGCACGCGATGGTAAGACGGTAATCATGTGCAATGTTGCATGGGATGAGGAAAACGGTATTGGCATTGAAGTTGCACCGGAGTATAAAGTTGATGTGCAGGATGCATTTTTGTAGAAAAGGGGTTTGATGTAATATGCCGCACTACTGTTTTCCACGTCTAACTGATGACAAGGAGTTTGAAAATTTAATAGCGGACTGCTATAGGGGCTTGTTTAATCTGCCGAAAGAAGCTGTAAACATTTATGGTCGGAATGGGCAGAAACAGTATGGCATTGATATTACAGTGAGATTAGAAAACCAATTATGGTGTGTTCAGTGCAAAAATCAGGAAAATCTTACTATTAATGACGTTGAGGTAATCCTTGAAAAATGTACTTATAGCAGTATTAATCCATTCAATAGATTTGTAATAGCAACATCAGCGCATAACGATGCACGTATTATTGATTACGTGATAAGAGTTAATAACGAAAAGGGTTTGAGCTATGAGGTGGATTATTTACCTTGGGAAGAAATATGTGGTTACATAGAGACAATTCCAGGTATTTTTCAAAAATACTACGGTATATTGGATTACAGTGATCCAATGATATCTGAGTTTTTTGAAATAGTAAAAAAATATGATATTCCAGCCTTTCTAAGATTGGATCCGTTGGTTGAAGGCGTTGATATTGATTATCCTGAGAAATTACAGCTTTTGGTTATGGAGATTCAAAGGGTACTTGATAAAAATATTGACCGAAATGATTTGTTCTATCGTAAGATGTCGGAATTCAATTTTTTGCTAGATTCTTATAATACCAATTTAGGGATGATTTTGTTTCTATGCGGAGACAAATTTAAATATTTGCCACCATATAGCGGATATGACTCCATGTATGGAGAAAAGAGTAATCTAGTTTTATCATACAGAAAAAGTCTATTTCAAAGTTTGGCAAAACTTCAAAATCTGTGATTATAAATATCAGCTGCAAATTATAGCAGCTGATATTTTTTGCCTTGACGTGTAGTCACTGACTACATTATAATTATAGTAGGATACACGCACTGACTACATAAGCGAAGGAGAGTGCCTATGAAGACTGAGATATATAACGTAGAAGGAATTGAGATTGAGGTTGAAAGAACCTCTAAGGATGATACCGAAGCAGAGCGTCGTAAGATGGCTTATGCTTTTAAAATGATCAGAGAGCAGTCAGGTATGAATCGCAAGGACTTTTCCGATTGGCTTGGCATTCCTTATAGAACGATGCAGGAGTGGGAGCTTGGCCGTCGTGTTATGCCGGAGTACGTTCTTCGTTTAATTGCTTATAAGGTTCTTAATGAGAAGAGAAAGGGGGCATTTGATCATGAGAATAGTTAAGATACTTATTGCACTTCCTATGATACTGTTGTTTGGAATACTTCGTTTATTTGCAACTGCTTTATCTTGGCTTTATTGCAGGGCTGCAAGCCTGTTATTTATTCCAATGATTATCCTTCTTATCTTATCAGTGATAGCGACACAGTGGCTTGCTGTAGGAATCATCGGAGCAGCCGTTGCCATCTGTTTCATATTATTGTTTGCTATTGGCTGGATTGAGGTAGAGCTTAAGTTCGGGCAGGAGTTTTTCAAGGGGTTTTTGCATGGATAATTAGAAAATTACCTATGGATTACCTGTCGATTACCTACGAATTACCTGTCAGTTACCCATCGGTTCCCTTTTCAAGCGATTTTTGATGTGTTATATTTACAATGGGCAAAGCGAACGGGAACAAATCCCGATCACCGAGCCCATTTCTTTTGCAAAAGAATACCGGCAATCTTAAGCGTCAGCTTATGACTTCAAACGAGGTCATGGGCTTGGCGCTTTTTTTATTGCCATCAACCTGGCAGAGGGTGACGATCCAATGCTAATGCAAACAGAAAGGAAATCAAAATATGGATTACGAAAGTTTCAAAGAGAAATTCGTAGAGGATGTGAAGGACAGACTTTACGAGCAAGGAGCCGAGGTTGATCTCTCAATTCATACTGTAAACAAGCTGAATGAGAGTTATGAGGCAATCACGGTCACACCGGAAGGCAGCAACATCGGAGTGAACATCGGAATCGACAAGTTCTATGGAGCAGTCGAAGATGGCAGACCTTACGATGAGGTTGTTGATAAGGCAGTAGATGTCATCAATAACGGAATCAACCAGAGACCGGAGTTCGATATCAATTCCTTATCTGATTACTCTCAGATGAAGGAAAAACTTGCGATGGAAGTTGTTTCCGCAGAGACCAATAAGGAAATGCTTGAAACCGTACCTCATCAGAATATGGAAGATATGGCGGTTGTGTACCGTTTCGTCTTAAGTTCCGATGACGATGGCCGAGCATCAATCCTCGTTACAAATCAGTTGCTTGAAACCATGGGCGTTACTCCAGAACAGCTTCATGCTGATGCAATGGAGAATGCGCCTCAGATCAAACCCGTTGAAATCAAAGGCATGAGTGAAGTCATGGCTGAGATGATGGGAGTTGAGCAGGCTGAAATGATGGGACTTTTCCCTGTGGCTCCCGAAGATGAAAAGATCTACGTTGCTACGGTTCCCGACAAAGTACATGGTGCCGGAGTTCTTGCTTATCAGAACTTTATGGACCAGGCTGCTGAAAGAGCCGGTGGTGACTTCTTCATTTTACCTTCGAGCATCCATGAGGTTCTGATCGTCCCTGACAATGGCGAGATGGGCTTAAAGGATCTTGAGGCAATGGTAAAGGAAGTCAATGCAACACAGGTTGCTCCTGCTGATAAGCTTACCGATAGTGTTTACCACTATGACAGTAAGGATAAGATTTTCGAGCTTGGTGAAAAGTTCGTACAGCGCCAGGCTGAAAAGGAAGTGGAGCACGCTGAGGAGAAGGGCGAGAAATCTGTGCTTGGTGATCTGAAAGCCAAGAAAGAGGAAGTCGCCAAGACTCCTAAAAAGGAAACCATTGATAAGGGAGCCAAAGCCAAGGGTGGCGAAGCACTCTAATCATATCATGAGGAATAAGGCGTCAGCCGGAGGTTATGATCTTCGGTCTGGCGCTTTTTCTATTGCATAGGAGGTAGTAAAATGTCATCACATTACAACGTATTGGGAGCTGTAGGAAGTAGCAGTACTCCCGTAGTAGGAAGATCTGAGCCTATAGCTCATCCTCAGAACTGTAAGCACGAATGCTCTTATGGATATAACAAAGCCTTCTGTTTTCCTTGTTACGCCAAAATCATGAAGGAGCACAGGGCGGCAAAGAACAAGGCAAAGGAAGTGTGATGCTATGGTTTTTGACTACTTTTATGAGGAGCAGTCAGAAAGCTATTCGTTTTACAGGATTCCCAAAATGCTTTTTACAGAAGAGATTTTTGAGGCACTGTCTACAGATGCAAAGGTCTTGTATGGCCTTCTTTTGGATAGGATCAGTTTATCCAGGGAGAATGGTTGGATGGATGATGCAGGGCGTGTCTACGTCTATTACACGATCAAAAGCGTGAAGATGTCTATGCGCTGTGCAAATACCAAGGCTTGTGGATTGTTGCGGGAATTGGATGAGTTTGGTCTTATTGAACGCAAAAAGCAGGGACTGGGTAAACCCACCATTATCTATGTGAAGGATTTTACCCGATTCCGAAAAGCAGAACTCTTGGATTCTGATAAGTGGAACTCTGTAATTCTGCATACCGGAACTCAGGATAATCGCAAATCGGAATCTAATAATACTGAGAAAAATAATACTGAGAGTAATAAGACTAATCCTATCCTATCCGGAGCGGATAAGGATATGGATGAGAGAACATCATATCGTAATTATCTTAATTCTCAGCTTGATATGGAGATTATGTATGAGCGGTATCCCTATGACCGGGAGACTTTGGATGCAATCATGAATCTTATGCTTGATGTAATTTGCTCCAAGCGAAAGACTATTCGCATTGCAGGGGATGATAAGCCTGTGAGTGTGGTAAAATCTCAGTTTTTAAAGATCAATTCCATGCATCTTGAATATGTCATGGGATGTATGAAGGAAAATCCTGCCAAGGTGCGTAACATCAAACAGTACCTGCTTGCTGCTATATATAATGCGCCTCTGACTATGCAAAGCTATTATCAGGCCTGGGTCAACAATGACATGGCTGAAGGTCGTATTTAACGGAGGAACGTAACATGGAAACATTGGATATTAAGATTGCACTTGATCCCGTAAATGACGGAGCAGTGCTCAAAGAGACCAAGCTTAAGCGTAAAGACGAGGGAGCTCTTATTATCGCTACAAACGGTGAATCTCGTATTGTAGATGCGTATGAGGCACAGGAAATCCTGGATAAGCTTAATGACATTGGACATGGCGAATATATGGGCGACAGCGACTATATTGCCATGATGAACGGAGACAAGATTATCAATTTTGGAACCGGAAAGTGTTTTATAGGCTCTGTTATCATTATGAAATTTGATGGCAGGGCTTTATCTATGCTTGTTGGCGACGAGTTTGAGAAGGCTGCTGCTGAGTTTAAGAGCAGACTGATCACACTTGTATGCGACGGGCAGGAGTTTTCGGCACTTGAGTTACTTTAAACGCTGATTTTTTAGGAAAGGAAGTGATTTGGTGCAGGAAGAAGTAGAAAACAAAACGGTGAACCTGGCTGTAAAAACAACCAAAGTATCCCTAAAGCTTCTGATTAGAGCTTTGATTGCTTATAAACGTAAGCTGGAAAACAAGCAGCGGTTAAAGCAGGTGGCGAAGAATACCCATACCAAGGGTAAGCAATCTGTCAAAGAGCTTATAGGGCAGGACCAGGGAGTTTCAAGCATGGAAATCGGAGATTCTGGTATTCGTGATTTTAAGAAACTTGCCAATAAGTACGGAGTGGATTTTGCAATAATCAAAGATAAGAATGAGACTCCGCCAAAGTATACTGTCTTCTTCAAGGCCAGAGATGCGGATGCTATCACGCAGGTCTTGAAGGAATATGCAGCAAAGCAGACCAGGCGAAAGAAATCTGCTGAAATGGAGCGGCCAAGTGTCCTTCAGAAACTTAAGAAGTTCAAGGAAAAAGTTGCTTCAATGCCTCGCAAGAGTAAGGAAAAGCGAAAGGAGATGGAGCGATGAAAAAGAAGAACCTTAAAAAGTTACTTATCCTAAACATCCCTTATGTTGTGATAGGACTTGTAGCAACCAACATCGGAGAGGCTTTTCGCATCGCCGGTGGAACGAACGCATCTGAAAAGGTTCAGAGTGTAGTGCTGCATGGCTGCTTTGGAACAGCGTTTGCCAATCCTTTGCCGAGCTTACATCCTATTGATTTATTAGTAGGACTTGCTATTGGCGGAATCTTGCGGCTTGCGGTTTATATCAAAGGCAAGAATGCCAAGAAATTTCGGCACAATCAGGAATATGGATCTGCCAGGTGGGGGAAACATGAGGACATAGAACCATACATGGACCCGGTCTTTCAGAATAATGTGATTTTATCGCAGACTGAGAGACTTACCATGAACTCAAGACCTGCAAATCCGAAGTACGCAAGGAATAAGAATACGCTGGTTGTCGGCGGTTCAGGCTCCGGTAAAACGAGATTTTTTATTAAGCCGAACCTGCTTCAAATGCATAGTTCCTATGTACTTACAGATCCAAAAGGTACAGTTTTACCTGAGGTTGGCAATGCTCTTTTGAAGAATGGATACAGGATCAAGATCTTCAATACCATTAACTTTAAAAAGAGTATGCATTATAACCCATTTGCCTATGTGCATGATGAAAAGGACATCTTAAAGCTTGTAACCACGCTGATTGCCAACACCAAAGGCGAAGGTAAATCCAATGACGAATTTTGGGAAAAGGCAGAGAAACTGTTGTATTCGGCGCTTATCGGATACATCCATTATGAAGCACCGGAGGAAGAGCAGAACTTCTCAACTTTGCTTGAAATGATCAATGCGATGGAAGTCAGGGAGGATGACGAAGAGTTTAAAAACCCTGTAGATCTCATGTTTGACGAGCTTGCAGAACGTGACCCGGATCACTTTGCGGTACGCCAATATGCCAAATACAAGTTAAGTGCCGGCAAGACAGCAAAATCCATACTTGTGAGCTGCGGCGCAAGGCTTGCTCCCTTTGATATAAAGGAGCTTCGTGAGATTACAGCATACGATGAACTTGAGCTTGATACCCTGGGCGATAAGAAGACAGCGTTATTCCTTATCATGTCAGATACAGACGCAACCTTTAATTTCCTGATCAGCATGGTTTACACGCAGCTTTTCAACCTACTTTGCGAAAAAGCAGATGATGTCTACGGCGGAAGGCTTCCGGTGCATGTAAGATGTCTTATTGATGAGGCAGCAAACATCGGTCAGATTCCGAATCTGGAAAAACTTATGGCTACCATCCGTAGCCGTGAGATATCTGCAGCACTTGTGTTGCAGGCAAAATCACAGCTTAAGGCGATTTACAAAGACAATGCAGATACCATCATTGGTAACTGCGACACCCAGATATTCCTGGGCGGCTCTGAACAGACGACTCTTAAGGACCTGAACACTATTCTTGGTAAAGAAACGATTGATATGTATAACACGGGCGAAACCAGGGGTACGAGTCAGAGCTACAACATGAATTACCAGAAGTTAGGTCATGATCTTATGAGTATCGACGAATTGGCGGTCATGGATGGCGGCAAGTGTATTGTCCAAGTCAGAGGCGTAAGACCTTTTCTTTCAGATAAGTATGACTTAACACAGCATCCGAAATATCCGCTGACAGCGGATGCGGACAAAAGGAACCGGTTTGATATCGAGAAGTTCCTTGATCACAACTTAATATTGAAACCCGATGACCAATATGAAGTCATCGAAATCAACGAAGACTAAGGCTTTCTCCTAAGAATGGGAGAGGGCCTTTTTCTTATGCGCGCATACCGTGAGTCAGTCGACGGGCTTACGGACAACAGTAACTAACAAACAATCATTTTAATTTACGGAGGATTTTTATTATGGCATTTTTTCAGAGCGCAGTAGGCGTACTTCAGACACTCGTTGTAGCACTTGGTGCAGGTCTCGGCATTTGGGGAGCAATCAACCTCATGGAAGGTTACGGCAATGACAACCCTGGAGCTAAGAGCCAGGGAATGAAGCAGCTCATGGCCGGAGGTGGTGTTGCCCTCATCGGTACTGTACTTGTTCCTTTGCTTTCCGGACTTTTCTAAGAAGAGCTTAGAAGAGAAGATTGGAGCCGGGCTTAAATGTCCGGCTCCTTAATGCGGAAGGAGGTAACAAGTGGACAGCATACTTCAGTCGATTGAGGACTGGTTTCGCGGACTGCTTGTTTCAGGCATCATGGATAATCTGTCAAATACCTTTGAATCAGTGAATAATCAAGTAGGGCAGATTGCAACAGAGGTAGGACAGACTCCTGCCAACTTTTCACCGGCGGTTTATAACATGATTCGTACTCTATCGGAGAATGTAATCATGCCGATTGCTGGATTGATACTCACGTTTATCGCCTGTTACGAGCTGATCCAGCTGGTCATCAGCCATAACAATTTGGCAAACTTTGAAACTTGGATCTTCTGGAAGTGGATTTTCAAAACTTTTGTAGCAGTAACCTTAATTACCAATACGATGAATATCACGATGGCTGTATTTGATGTGGCGCAGCATGTGGTAACGCAGGCAGGCGGTATCATCGCCGGAAGTACGGCAATTGATGATAGTACTCTTGCTACCGTGCAGAGCACACTCGAAGCCATGGAAATAGGACCTTTGCTTTCAATATTTCTTCAGACCATCATTGTGCGGTTCCTGATTTATATTTTGTCAGCACTGATCTTTGTCATCGTATATGCAAGAATGATTGAAATCTATCTCATGGTAAGCCTTGCACCCATACCGTTTTCAACCTTTGGAAACAGGGAACAGAGCATGATAGGGCAGAACTATTTAAGGTCGCTGTTTGCACTGGGCTTTCAGGGATTCTTAATCATGGTATGTGTGGGAATATATGCGGTGCTGATTCAGTCCGTAGCATTTTCAACAGATATCATCGGCTCCTTGTGGGGAGTCCTCGGCTATACGATTCTTCTGGCCTTTACACTGTTTAAGACCGGAGCGGTAGCAAAATCAATACTTCATGCGCATTAGCGCAAAAGAAAGGAATACAGTTATGGCAGCATCATATATCTCGGTGCCTCGTGATCTTACGAAGGTAAAGAGTAAGGTGATGTTCAATCTGACAAAAAGGCAGCTGATTTGCTTTAGTGTGGCGGCACTCATCGGGGTGCCGTCATTCTTTTTGATAAAGCAGATAGCTTCAACAAGTACAGCAGCCATAGGAATGATGGTGATTATGATGCCATTCTTTTTCCTGGCAATGTATGAAAAGAACGGTCAGCATCTTGAAGTCATTTTGGGACATCTTATCGAGGCGACTTTTATCAGGCCTAAACAGAGGCCGTATCAGACAGACAACAAATATGCCGCGCTGAAGCGATTCGAAGAGGCAGATCAGGAAATAATGGAAATCATTATGTACAGCGAGGCTACAAGACCGGAGAAGAGGAAAGGAGGAGACAATGATCCCGTTTATTAAAAAGCAGGAAAAAAGAAATATCAAGATGCCTGCGCATTTAACCAGAGCGGAGCAGAAGGAAATCCGTGAAATCATCAAGAGAGCAGAGAAAGATGACGGTATTCCCAGAACGGCGCAGCAGTCGATTCCCTTCGACAGAATGTTTCAGGACGGTATTTGCCGTATAGGAAGCGACTATTATACCAAGACATTGCAGTTCCAGGATATCAACTATCAGCTTGCCTTGCAGGAGGATAAGACAGAAATTTTTGAGGAATGGTGTGCATTTCTTAACTTCTTTGACAGCTCTGTTCATTTTGAACTCAGCTTCATGAATATGGCTACCGATGTGGAGGATTTCAGGACCGGTATAGCAATTCCTCATAGGAAGGATGAATTTAACGGTGTCAGGGATGAGTATAGTTCCATGCTCTTTCATCAGATGGAAGCAGGAAACAATGGTCTTACGAAGACCAAATACTTAACCTTTGGCATTCATGCGGATTCCATTAAGGCAGCTAAGCCGAGGATTATTCATATCGAAACAGACATCTTAAATAACTTCAAGCGTTTGGGAGTGCAGGCTAAGGTGCTTAACGGTAAGGAAAGACTTGCCCTCATGCATCAGCAGTTCCATATGGGCGATAAGGATAAGTTCAATTTCGATTGGAAGTACCTGACAGGCTCAGGGCTTTCGGTAAAAGACTTTATCGCACCCAGCAGTTTTTCATTCCCTACAGGCAAGAAGTTTACGATGGGAAGTCTTTATGGTGCCATGAGTTTCTTATCCATTGATGCATCGGATATTTCCGACAGAATGCTGGCGGATTTCCTCAATATGGAATCAAGCCAGATTGTAACTATGCATATTCAGTCAGTAGATCAGAACGAGGCTATCAAGACCGTAAAGCATACCATTACCGAGCTTGACAGAAGTAAGATTGAGGAACAGAAGAAGGCAGTTCGTGCCGGATATGATATGGATATCATACCTTCGGATCTTGCAACATTTGGCAAGGATGCCAAGGCTCTTCTTAAAGAACTGCAGAGTCAGAACGAGAGAATGTTTCTGCTTACGTTTCTTATCATGAATACAGGCAGAACAGAGCAGGAGCTTGAAAACAATGTGTTTCAGGCAAAATCTATTGCGCAGAAACACAACTGCAATCTTGTGAGACTTGATTTTCAGCAGGAGCAAGGGCTTATGAGTTCCCTTCCGCTGGCACAGAATCTTATTGAGATTCACAGGGGAATGACTACAAGCTCCACAGCAATCTTTGTTCCATTTACAACGCAGGAGTTGTTCCAGTCTGGTGATGAGAGCCTTTACTACGGCTTAAATGCTTTATCAAACAACCTTATCATGGTGGACAGAAAGCTGCTTAAAAACCCTAACGGCCTTATTCTTGGTACACCGGGTTCCGGTAAGTCTTTTGCAGCCAAGAGGGAAATTGCCAATGCGTTCCTGGTGACAGACGATGATGTAATCATCTCAGATCCTGAGGCAGAGTATTCGCCTCTTGTTGAAAGATTTGGCGGCCAGGTTATCAAGATCAGTCCTACGTCTACGCAGTACATCAATCCGATGGATATCAACATGAATTATTCGGATGATGACAACCCGATTGCACTTAAGGCGGATTTTATTTTGTCATTGTGCGAGCTTATTGTAGGTGGTAAGGAAGGCTTACAGCCTGTAGAGAAGACGGTTATCGACCGCTGCATTCATCAGATTTATCAGAAGTATTTTGAAGATCCGGATCCGGAGAAGATGCCGCTTCTTGAAGATCTGTACAATGCTCTGTTGAAACAGGATGAGCCCGAAGCCAAGCATGTAGCGACAGCGCTTGAAATCTATGTAACCGGTTCATTAAATGTCTTTAACCACAGAACCAATGTGGATATTACCAACAGACTTGTATGCTATGACATCAAGGAACTTGGTAAGCAGCTTAAGAAAATCGGAATGCTTGTTGTACAGGACCAGGTGTGGGGAAGAGTTACAGAAAACCGCGCCCAGGGCAAATCTACAAGATACTACATGGATGAGATGCACCTTCTTTTACGTGAAGATCAGACAGCTGCATATACAGTTGAGATTTGGAAGCGTTTTAGAAAGTGGGGCGGTATCCCTACAGGTATCACGCAGAACGTCAAAGACCTTTTGGCATCCAAGGAAGTCGAGAACATTTTCGAGAACTCCGATTTCATTTATATGCTGAATCAGGCGGTCGGCGACAGACAGATCCTTGCAAAGCAGCTTAATATAAGTCCTCATCAGTTATCCTACGTTACACACTCAGGAGCCGGTGAAGGGCTTATTTTTTATGGCAATGTAATTTTGCCGTTTGTAGACAGATTCCCTACGGATATCGAGCTCTACCGCATCATGACAACCAAGTTGTCTGAGATTACGGAGGCGAAGGATGAGGGCAAATAGCAGAAAGGATATGGATAAATGAATGAAGGGATTTATACCAGGGATAAGGGCACCCAACGGCGAGTAGAGCCTGAAAATACCACGAAGAAAAAGACGCATGGTGACAAGCTTAAAAACGAACAGTCGAGAGCAAAAGCCATGCGCGAAAAACTTCGTCATGGCAAAGCTGATACTGCGGAAACCAAACTTGAAATTAAAAAGACAGCCAAAATCCATAAGCAGGGCAGAAAGGCTGCGAGAAAAAACGTGGCTGTCTCCGGAGAGATCAGGCATCAGTTAAATGAGGCCAATGAGGATAACAACGCAGGCGGTGATGCTATAAATGCAGGCGGACAGCTTGTTGAGAATGGAATTTACAGCGCGAAAAAACGTGCAGGTAAATCCGCGGACAAAAGTGGATATGGAGATAAGCTTCACGGGAAGACTGTTTCCAAAACGGAAACAGTTGAAGGCCATGAGGCGCAGAAGAATCTCATGAAAAAAGAAATCCAGCGGCATGCCTTTAAAGAACAGGCCAGAGAGACTGCCAATGCATCCGGTGGCTTTATGAAACGATTTGTTGATAAGGCTGAGGATATGGCTGGCAGGCTTGCGGAAGCCGTCAAAGAGTTCGTTGAAGAACATCCCTTAGGACTTTTGATAGCGGCTGTAGTTCTGATTGTGGTTCTTGTGCTCTCAAGTGCATTAAGTTCCTGCTCCATAATGGCAGGAGGCGGTAACAACATGGTCTTGGCTACAAGCTTTACTGCGCAGGATGCGGATATCGTAGCTGTAGAAAATGACTACAAGGATTTAGAGGCTGAACTTCAGAGGAAGATTGATAACATCGAAACCGATTATCCCGGATACGATGAATACAATTATTCTCTCAGCGAAATATCTCATAATCCATTTGAGCTTGCGGCACTTCTTACTGTTCTTTACGAGGATTATACAGAGGCGGAAGTTCAGACTATGCTACAGACGATTTTTGATCATGAGTATATCTTGAACATTCAGCGCGTGGTTGAAACAAGAACAAGGACGGAAACAAGGTGGCACTGGGTTACGTATTACGATGAAGACGGAGATCCGTATCAGGTATATGAATCCTATGAGGTCGAGGTCGAATATGAATACTACATCCTTAACACCACACTTAGCAATAACGGTATTCAGGCAGCTGTAAATGCACTTGGATTAAGTGAAGAGCAGCAAAGGCGCTATGCAATACTTCTTGAAATGCGGGGAAATAAGCCAGATATATTTGGCGATAATCCATACGCAAATCCGGGAGTGTCGGAAGAGTATCAGGACTATGATGTTCCGGCAGAATATCTCACCGATCAGCAATTTGCAAACATGCTGAATGAAGCTGAGAAGTATCTTGGCTACCCTTATGTGTGGGGAGGTTCAAGCCCATCTACCAGTTTTGATTGCTCCGGTTTTGTAAGCTATGTCATCAATCATTGCGGTAACGGTTGGAACTATGGAAGGCTTACAGCAGACGGATGGAAGAATGCAACAGCAAGAGTCAGTGCCGGTGATGTAAAGCCGGGCGACCTTATTTTCTTCCAGGGGACTTATGATACATCCGGTGCAAGTCATGTTGGAATAGTGGTAGATCCTGTTAATAAGATCATGATTCACTGCGGTAATCCTATTCAGTATGCAAGTTATGACAGTAACTATTGGCGGCAGCATTTATACTGCTATGGACGAATCAGGTAAGGAGGCATTATGTACGAGAAATTAGATAAGCTCCGCGCAGAAGTGGAGCGTTGTAAGAGCAAAATCGAAGATGATAAGGCGAAGCTTAAGGCGGCAGAGGCAAAACTTCAGGAGGCAGAGAACTCACAGATCCTTGCGGATGTCGGTGCGCTTAATCTTTCACCAGAACAGTTGGCAGAGTTCTTAAAACTTGCCACCAGCGGAAAGCTTACGACTTCCGGTACTGCAAAAAGCTATGAAACTACGGCTGTAAGTACCGACCATGAAACTGATAATGATGACGAAACGGAGGATTTCGACGATGAGGAAAATTAAAAACAAAATATATGGGAGAGTGATTGCGGCCGTGACGATTGTTGCGGCTTTTTTATTTGGCACGACTCCAATCGTGGCTTTTGCAGGTGGATATGAATGCACCTGTGAAACCAAATGCACAGAGGATAACATCAATCCCGACTGCGAGCTTTGCAAGATCAATTACGAGCTTTGCTGCGGGGATGAAGTAACAGAAGAACCGGAAGATACAACTGAGGAACCCGAAGAACCTATGGGTCCGCTTACTCCCGATGGCAATATGACACTTGTAGATGATTACGGCGCTCCAAGCCAGGCAGGAAAACAGTTTATTACGGTTGTTACCAAGTCCGGTAATTACTTCTATATCATCATCGACCGTGATGACAATGGAACAGAGACGGTGCATTTCTTAAATATGGTTGATGAGGCAGATCTTTTGGCTCTCATGGATGAGGATGCTGTAAATGAGTATATTGCAGCGAAGGATGCTAAGGATACTGAAACCGTTGTGACAGAAACACCGGAGCCTACAGAAGAGCCCACTGAACCTGAAGATACCATAGAGGAAGAGCCCAAGAAAAACTCAAGCGGTGCGTTAGTTATCGTGCTAATCCTTGCTCTTGGCGGTGCAGGCGGATATCTGTATTTCACTAAATTTAAAGGTAAGAAACCACAGAAGAAGACGGTAGATCCCGATGCTGATTATACCGAGGAAGATGACGATTACCTTGATAACTTAGCGGATGAAGTTGATGAAATCATGACAGAGGATGAGGAAACAGAGGATTCTCGACTCATCAAATTTGATGAGTCGGATTCGGACGCAGACGATTCCGGCGATGAAGAATAGGAGGCACATTATGGCGAGAAAATCACGTTACCTGGGATATGTGAACGCCATGAAGAAGGGGCAGGCTGCAAAGCCTGCTCTTTCTATTAAGGGCAAGCTGTCTCAGATGAAAGAGAAGGCAAAAGAGGTTAATAAGAAGCCCGTAGAGGCTCATGGAGAGGGGGAATCTTAAATGGCATATGATACAAGCACATTTGATCCTAAGGCGGCTGCTGAGGCCAGAAAAGCCGAAATGGAGGAAATAACATCAAAGCTTGAAAAGGGTGTTAAGGATATTTTCGATGGAGCAAATTATCAGCAGTATTTGAATTTCTGCGCAAAGCTTCCAAGATATTCTGTCAATAATCAGATCCTTATCATGATGCAGAAACCAGACGCTACTATGTGTCAGTCCTTCACAAATTGGAAGGAAGTAAATAGGCATGTCCGCAAGGGCGAAAAGGGAATCCGTATTCTTGCTCCGGCTCCGTATAAGATGCAGAAGGAACAGGATAAGGTAGATGCATCAGGCAAAGCTGTCCTTGATAAAGATGGTGAGCCTGTAAAGGAAACTGTTGAAGTTACCATAAACGCATTTAAGCCCGTGAGTACTTTTGACATCAGCCAGACTGAAGGAGAACCTATACCTACACCGGGCGTTGATGAACTGACCGGAAGTGTGGAAGGCTATGAGACACTTCTTGCTGCAATCAAAGAAGTAGTTCCTGTACCGATTTCTTTTGAGCAGATTGATTCGGGAGCCAAGGGCTTTTATCATCTGGAAGAGAACAGAATCGTAGTGCAGGAAGGTATGAGTGAGGCACAGACTGTCAAGACTCTGCTTCATGAGGCTTCGCACCAGGCACTTCATTCCAAAGAGGCTATGGACTCGGCAGGAGAGAAGAAATCCAAGAATCAGAAAGAGACGGAGGCAGAATCCGTAGCCTATGTCGTTTGCCAGCATTATGGCATTGATACTTCGGATTATTCTTTCCCTTATGTAGCAACTTGGTCTGCTGATAAAGAAGTACCTGAGCTCAAAGCATCACTTGATACAATCCGAAGAACTGCATCGGAGCTTATCGTTAAGATTGATGAAAAGGTGCAGGCGCTTACCACAGTAAAAGAAATGGATCATTTTATGGAGGCTCACGGTGAAGAGCTCCCTTTCGATAATCCGGAGGCAGATCGTCCTGTCGGTTACATAAAGATCGAACCTCCGGTAGATTTTGGAAAAGATGAGCCTGAGAGGCCTATCAAGCTTTCTGTAGAAAAGGCAGACAAGGAGCCCGAGAAGAAGGCTGAAAAGAAGAAAACTTCCGTAAAGGAAAAACTGAAAGCTGAAAAAGCCAAGTCTGCCAAAACCAAAAGTCCTAGGAAAACCGCAGAAAAAGATATGAGGGAGGCAATCTGATATGGAGAAAAAGAGAAAAACCAAGATTCAAAAATGGGATGAAGTAGGTGGCGCAGTCGAAACTGAGGTTGAGACTATCGGAGATTCTTTTGATGAGACTCCCGGTGCCGGACCTTCCGTAAGCAGAAATCCCATGCGTGGCATCGAAGACATGGTTGAGCAGAATGATAATTCCTTTGATGGGGTTATTAACAATCTGCCTGAACCTAAGCCTGTGTGCCAGGTTGATGCTGCTGAGGTAGTAGAACAGGAACAGAAAAAGAAATCTGTTCTTAAGAAATTACAGGAGGCTCCGGCTCCTGAACCTCCAAAGCCTGCCAGAGGATGCGTGCTGTGCGGAGATTTGGAAAGGGTCTAAAATGCGTGAGTATACGGATTATATCCGAGTCATGCTTAAGAAAGGCGACCGCGAAAAGATAGAAGAGCGGATGAAAGAGGCGGGCATTAAAAATATGTCCGCCTATATCCGTAAGATGGCCATTGACGGTTATGTGGTTCGCCTAGATCTTTCGGATGTGAATGAGGTGGCACGCCTTCTTCATATCAATTCCAATAATCTGAACCAATACGCTAAACAGGCAAATACCAATGGCAGTATCTACTACGGAGATATCCAAAAACTCAAGCGTCAGCATGAGGAATTATGCAATTTGTTAAAAGCTATCTATCAGCGGCTTTTGACGATTTAGGAAAAGAGGTGATTACTATTGGCTGCGACCAGGCTTATTGCCATGCATCAGAATAAAGGACGTTCCCTTCAGAAATGTCTGAAGGACAGAACCGATTATGCTCAGAATCCGGAAAAGACTGAAGGCGGCGAGCTGGTCAGCAGCTACCAATGTGATCCTGAGTTTGTTGAGGAACAGTTTGCTTCTTCCAAGAAGGAATATCTTGAGATAACCGGAAGAAAGATTGTCGGAGATATCATTGCGTATCAGATCAGACAGTCATTTAAGCCCGGGGAGATTACACCGGAAGAGGCAAATAAAATCGGTTATGAAACAGCAATGCGCTGGACAAAGGGGCAGCACGCTTTTATCGTTGCTACCCATGTTGATAAGGCTCATATTCATAATCATATTATCTATAACTCAACGACACTTTCTTGTGATAGGAAGTTCAGAAACTTTTGGTTCTGCGGCGTGGCACTTCAAAGACTCAGTGACCTTGTGTGCCTGGAGAATGGTCTTTCTGTTATAGAACCGGTAAAGCCAAGCCAGAGAGTTAAGCGTACAGAATATCCTGACAGACGGAGTTTTCGTGAAGATATCCGTGATGCTATTGATGCCTGCCTTGAACAAAATCCCAAGGATATGGATGAGCTGTTAAGGCTCCTTCTTGAAATGGGGTATGAGAGCAAACGAGGAAAATATGTCTCGGTAAAAGGCAAGGGACAGAAGAAATTTCTTCGTTTTCGCTCCCTTGGAGCAGGATACCGAGAGCAGGATCTGGAACGTATCTTTTCGGGTGAAATTCGTGAGAAGGTTGCTACTGATGAAGAGAAAACTGAGCCAAAGCTTGATATGCTTCTTGATATTCAGAAGATGATTGCCAAAGGTAAAGGTCCCGGGTATGAACGCTGGGCTAAGGTACATAATATCAAGCAGATGGCGCAGACACTTCTTTTTTTGGAAGAGCATAATCTCAGAGATTATGATGAACTTGCAGCCAAGGCTAAGTCGGTTTCAGATAGATTTGCTGAGATTACAGAACGGCAAAAGTCCTTGGAGGCAAGACTTACAGAGATTGCAGATCTTAAAAAGCACATCATCAACTATTCCAAGACGAAGCAGATTTATGTAGCTTATCGTGAGAGCGGATACAGCAAAAAGTTCTATGAGGCTCATCGTGAAGAAATCACTCTTCATAAAGCTGCCAAAGATGCCTTTTCCAAAATCAAAGGGAAAATCCCTACGATTAAAGAACTGAATGCGGAATATGCTCAGGTTCTTGCTGAGAAGAAAAAGACATATTCTGAATACCGGCAGGCTCGCCAGGAGATGAAAGATTATCAAACGGCGAAGTACAATATCGACCGATTCCTCCAGACTGAGGAACAGGAGAAACAAGCCGAAAAGCAAAAACAGAATACAAAGGCCAGATGAGATTTGGGGCAATTCTACTTTTAACAGAAGTGGGGTTGCCCCTCTTTTTTACGTTCCGGGGAAAATGCATTTAGCGCCAACTTGTTGGTGCGTAGCTCCGAGTGAAACGAGGTTCTTGGGGGATTGGGGGCAAAGCCAGCCAACAAGCAAGGAGCGTCGATGATAATCGAGGCACTGCTTGCGAAAATGAAAAAACTTTGTTATGAGTCCGTTTTAACGGACACGAGATGTGGATAATGGAAGGTGGGGGAGAAGATTAGGGAGAAGATTAGGGGCCTTATTTTTGAATCAAAGAAGCAAAGAAGCAAAATTGGATTTATGGAAATATTAATTCGAGAAATCAAATATTTTGTTTATGACAAAGACTATTTGTGATATAATATCCTCGTACTATTCATATTTGCCGGAGTGGCTATTATTCCACTTTGGTGAAACTCAATATGCGAGGTAAAAGAATGGCTGTATCATACAACGGTTTATGGAAATTATTGATTGATAAGAATAAGAAAAAAACAGACCTTATCGATGATATTGGAATCAGTAGTAGCACCTTGGCTAAGATGAGTAAAGGAGACGAGGTGTCTCTTTCTGTGCTTACTAAGATTTGCGAAAAGTATGGTTGCGACTACGGAGATCTTATTAACTTTGTGGAGGCGGAAAAGGAGGATTAGATAGCATGTCCTTTAATTTTGGTGAAGCCAACGACAGACAAATAGAAGCTATCCAGGCCACTAACGGGCCAGTACTTATTACGGCAGGCCCGGGAACTGGAAAAACTTTTACGCTCGTTCAGAGAGCAATCTATCTTATTCAGGAATGTGGTTTACAGCCCGAAGAGATTTTTATTGCTACTTTTACAGAAAAAGCAGCAAAGGAATTGATTACGCGTATAACTAATGAACTTGCTGCTCGTGATATTAGTGTAAACGTAAATGAGATGTATGTAGGAACATTTCATTCAATTTGCTTGAGAATAATCAAGGAACATCTTGAGTATTCTCGCTTAAAGAAAAACTATCGAATGTTGGATTCGTTTGACCAGCAGTATATGGTTTTTCAGAACTTGGGAAGATTTAAAGGAATATCAAATCTTGATGGTGTGATTAAGTCAAAAGGATGGCGGATGGCCGGAGAGATTTGTGAATACGCAAATAACCTTTCGGAGGAGTTAGTATCGCCAGAGTCACTGCGGAGCGATAGCGACGGATTTGTTGTTGCACTTGGCAATATGTTGGCTGAGTATCAGGCTCTTCTTGAAGAAGGAAATCTTATAGATTTTTCAACCATACAAACTGAGTGCTTTAGAATCTTAAAAGAGAATCCATCTATACTTGATGAACTTCAAACGAAGATTAAGTATATCATGGTTGACGAATATCAGGATACAAACTACATACAGGAGCAGATTGTTTTTCTTCTTGGAAAAGTACATAACAACATCTGCGTCGTAGGTGATGATGATCAGGGCCTTTATAGATTCAGAGGAGCTACCATTAGAAATATTTTGGAGTTCCCGATGAAATTTGAAAAGGACGAATGTAAAATAGTTGCCCTTACTGAAAATTATAGATCTGATAGTGACATCGTAGATTTTTACAATAAGTGGATGACAACTACAGATGGATCGAACTTTAGATTTGATTGGGATAAGTACAGATATGAAAAGAGGATTGTTCCTCACGAACAGTCAAAAGTTGCAAGTCCGTGTGTGGTTAAGCTTGCAAGTCAAGATGATCCGGATGAATGGCATCAGCGTGTTTTGGATTTTATAACTGAATTAAAAGAATCAGGAAAGCTTACCGATTACAATCAATTAGCATTCCTCTTCAACTCGGTTAAGCATCCAAGAGTAACCGCATTATCAGAGTTTTTAGAGAAGAATGGTATCAATGTATATTCTCCAAGATCAGATATGTTCTTTAAACGTGAAGAGGTCATGCTGCTCCTGGGATGCTTGATGCTTATGTTTCCAAGATATGTTCATGGCCTGGAGAACATGGAGTACCAGTACCTGCAACCAGAACACTACTCATATTACAGACAATGTATCCTTACAGCAAATGAACTGTTAAAACAGGATGAGAATAAAGAACTTAGGAATTTTATTAAAAGCCGAGGGAAAGAACATTTTTCAATCAACGATACATTGGATTATGCATATACAGGCTTATTATATATGCTCTTTGCTTACCAACCTTTCAGCGGACTGCTTGATGTAGAAATGAGTTCAGGTGTAGTGGACATCCGACCTTCAAGAAACCTGGCGCAGATAACACAGATAATTGGTAAGTTTGAATATCTTCACAGAATCAATGTCTTAGACGGACGTGTATATAACAACGAGCGAAGGATAGATTCAAGCACAAAACAGCTGTTTAATCTTTATATGAGATTGCTCATAGATGGCGGCATTGATGAATATGAAGATGATTCAGAATATGCTCCAAGCGGATGTGTTTCATTCCTTACGATTCATCAGTCTAAGGGAATGGAATTTCCAATTGTATTTGTAGATTCGCTTAGTAATGTTCCAAGGAAAACCTATAAGGAACTTATGACAGCAATAGAGGACAGGTATTTCCACCGTCCGGCATATGAACCATATGAGCAGATGAAGTATTTCGATTTTTGGCGTTTATACTACACGGCTTTTTCGAGAGCTCAGGATTTGTTGGTTCTTACATGTGATGAGACAAAGAAATGTCCAAGTAGCTATTTTAAGGATTTGTACGATGAATTACCAAGCGTAAATAGTGATGAGTTTAGACTTGACGATTTTGATTTTAAAACTGTAAAAGCAGTAAATATTAAAGATACGTTCTCATTTACTTCTCACATATCGGTTTATGAAACTTGTGCTCTTCAGTATAAATTCTATAAGGAATTGGAGTTCTTACCGGTAAGAGGAAGCGCTCAGGTATTCGGTACGTTGGTACATGAAACCATAGAAGATATACATAAAGCAGCGATAAGAAATGAAGAGAACCTTATCACAAGAGATAATATAGAAAACTGGTTTGAGTCAAATTATACGTCGTTGGTAAAAAGCCAACACTCATATTTGGCTGGCCCTCAGTTGGATGCTGCGCTTAGTCAGGTTTTGAGATATGTTGATCGGCAGCATGGAAATTGGAGCCAGATAAAACAGGCCGAAGTCGATGTTAGCTTGGTACAGCCGGACTATATTATCGAAGGCACTGTGGATCTTGTAAAAGGTGAGGGCGACACGGTTGAACTTGTTGATTTCAAATCCGAACATAAACCAGATTTGGAGAAAGACCGTGAACGCATAGAACATTATAGAAGGCAACTACATATCTATGCATATCTGATTGAGCATAGAACCGGACAGAAAGTAAGTAAGATGCATCTGTATTATACGGGTGAAGAAAATGGAAATCCTATGATTACCTTCCCGTACACGAAGAGTGCTATTGAAGGAACGGTAGCTGCTTTTGATGATACTGTTCACAAAATAATGAAGAAAGATTTTAAACGCGGATGTGATAATCCAACTACTTGTAGAGATTGCGACTTTAGACACTACTGCGGAAATAAATAACGGAGGACAGAAAAATGTACGAACAAAACGATGGACAAATGACTTTTGAATTTCAGGAGAGACCTACAATAAAAGGATTTCCTGAATTGAGATGGACAGGAAAAAGACCTTATAGATCTACGCAGTATTATCCTGCACAGTTAAAGGAGCGATATGGTGATGAGGTTAATGGTTGGATCAATAAGATATTTTGGGGAGATAATCTTCAGGTTATGAGTCATCTTCTTAAAGAATATCGTGGTAAGGTTCAGCTAGTATATATTGACCCTCCTTTTGACAGTAAAGCAAATTACAGGAAGCAGATAAAAATAAAAAATAAAACTGCAATGGGAGATTCGATGTCTTTCGAAGAGAAACAATATAGTGATATCTGGACAAATGATGAATATCTCCAGTTTATGTATGAACGAATTATTCTCATAAGAGAATTATTGAGTGATACTGGAATGCTTTTTTTGGAATGCGATCCCACAAGAGGTCACTATATTAAAGTTATTCTTGATGAAGTTTTTGGCCAGGATAATTTTGTTAACCAGGTTATCTGGAAAAGAACTTTTTCACACGGAGATACAGGTCAGGGAGCAAAGCACCTTGGACGTCTTCATGATACGATTTTTATGTATCGCAAATCAGAGAAACTTACAATGAATACCGTTTATACACCTTATTCAGAGAAGTATATAAATGATTTTTATAAGTACACGGACGATGATGGCAGAAGATTTAGGTATGTTTCTCTTCTTGGCCCTGGAGGTGCCGCAAAAGGAAACCCTTACTATGAATTTTTGGGAGTTTCAAGATACTGGGTTCATTCAAAAGAGAAGATGCAGGATCTTTATGAAAAAGGAATTGTTGTTCAAACAAAACCTGGCGCAGTTCCGCAGAAAAAAAGATATTTAGATGAAGCGCCGGGAGTACCTTTACAGGATATTTGGACAGATATAAGTGCTGTTCAGGGAGGTGCTCTGGAAAATTGTAACTATCCTACACAGAAACCTGAGGCTTTGCTTGAAAGAATTATAGAGGTGGCATCTAATCCAGGGGATATTGTATTTGATTGCTTCATGGGAAGTGGAACAACTCAAGCGGTTGCGATGAAACTTGGAAGAAGATTTTTGGGAGCTGACATTAATCTTGGTGCTATTCAGACAACTACAAAGCGTTTGATAACAGAAGCGGAAAAAATAGAGGATAATACAGAAGTTTATACTGGATTTGAAGTTTTCAATGTTAATAATTATGACTTTTTCAGAAATCCTATAGAAGCGAGGGATTTGTTGATTTCTGCATTGGAAATTCAGCCGTTTCCTCAAAGTGATGTATGGGATGGAGAATTGGATGGTCGTATGGTGAAGATTATGCCGGTTAATCACATTGCAACAAAAGCAGATTTGGAAGAACTAAAGGCTAATTTACCATATAAAACATATGAAAAGAGAAGAGAGGAGAACCCTAATAAGCCTGTTGAAAGTATTACGATTGTTTGTATGGGACATGAACCAGACCTGAAGGCTTCTTTAGAGCAGGAATTGTCTGAGTATAAATTGGATATTGAGATAATGGATATTCTTAAGGATAAATCAGACTTGCAACTTAAAAGAGAAGCAGAAGCAGAAGTTGTGAGAGAAGGGAACAAACTAGTAATAAGAGCATTCTATCCAATGAATCTATTACAAAAGTTGTCAATTCAGAAGGAAAGCGTAGATGAGTGGCGACAGTTAGTTGAATCAGTGATGATTGATTGGAATTATGATGGGGTAGTGATGCAGCCTACAGTAATGGATATTCCTAGTAAAAACGAGTTTGTATTAGGGGTTTATGATATTCCAGATGATTCCGGTACGATTAAGGTTAAGATTACAGATTTGCTCTCAGAGTCTCTTGAGGTGGAGGTATAAGTATGGCAAAGAAACCAACTATATTTGATGAAAACTTCGCCTTTTATGAGCAGCTGTGGTATTTCTATGAGGCTAACAGAGGAAAGATTAGATCCAGATATAACGATCTGACGAAGAAGTTCCTTGCTTACAATGATAAAAAAGAGAATCCAAATGCTTTTTTGAGACAGCCACAGTTTGAAGCTCTTGAGATGTATGTGTTCATCAAAGAGTTTATTGATAATGCTCATATGTATGAGATGTTCGATAAGTGGAGAAAGCGTGAAGACTATTTTTCGGATGCTTCGTATTACACGATTCATAAAGGTGGACAGGGTACACTTTTAGATTTGGGTGATGAGCAGAATGAAATTATCTTCAAACAGATGAAGAAGTATAAGGAGGCCTATCCGAACTATATCTATGCATTAACTATGGGCTTAGGAAAAACTATCCTTATGGGTACATGTATTTTCTACGAGTTTCTGCTTGCAAAAAAATATCCAAAGGACAAGAGGTTTTGCCATAATGCCCTCGTTTTTGCACCGGACAAAACTGTATTGGAGTCATTAAGGGAAATTATGACCTTTGATAAAACAAAGGTTGTTCCACCTGAGTATGCAAGTGTTCTTGATTCAAATATCAAGTTTCACTTTTTGATTGACAGCGGTGTTACTCTTCATACCATAGATGATTCCGATTTTAATATTGTCATTTCAAATAATCAGAAGATAATTGTTAAGAAAAAAAGAAAAGAAGATACTCCTACGGATATTCTCTTTGGATCTGGTTCACTTCTCTCGGATGTATATGGTGACGATGAGGACGGAGCTGATGTATGGGATGATTCGACATTGATGGATAACCAACGTTTTAAGAAGTTATGTCGTCTGCCTCAGCTCGGAGTATATGTAGATGAGGCACATCATCTTTTCGGCGCAAATCTTGAAAAAGAGCTACGTTCTGGCGGAGCTAATAAAACTACGCTTAGAAATACTATTAATATGTTGGCTGATAGCACTTCTATTGTTGCTTGCTATAACTATACTGGAACTCCTTACGTCAATAAACAGGTACTTCCAGAGGTTGTTTATGCTTATGGCTTAAATGAATCAATCAGAAATGGCTTTTTGAAAGATGCTGATCCGATAGGCTTTGAAAATGTTAAGAACGAAGAGTTTCTTAAAAATGCAATTAGCATTTTCTGGGAGAGATACGGCGGTAAGACTTATGAGAACCTTCCTCCTAAGCTTGCGATATTTGCAGCAAATGTAAAAGAAGCTACAGATGTAGTTCGCCCTTGCGTGGAGAAGATACTTAGTGATTTAAATATTCCGCTGTCGACTATTCTTGTAAACACCGGTGATTCCACGGTTACAAAGGATGAGGATATAAGGAATTTTAATAATCTTGATGTTGTTGGAACGGAAGGAAGCAAGAAGCAGTTTATCATTCTTGTAGAAAAGGGAAGAGAAGGATGGAACTGCAGATCGCTTCTAGGAATTGCATTGTTCAGAAGCCCAAGTTCAAAGATTTTTGTTCTGCAGGCTACTATGCGTTGCCTCAGAAAGCTTACGGATGAGCAGCTTAAGGCTACTGTTTTCTTATCAAAAGAGAATATGGACACGCTGGATGATGAACTTAAGAAGAACTACAACATGGAGCTTAAGGATCTTGGCAAAACATCTACAGCAGAGAAGCATACATACAAGGTACGTGTAATGCCGCCGGAAAGAAAGATTCGAATGAAACGAATCTGGCATGAGTATTCCTTAGTTGACAAGGGCTATTCGCAGCCAATTGACTTTGGTATAAGTGCCATTGATATGTCTAAATATGATTCAGTCATGTATGAAAAGGAAAGCCTCAGACTGAATATGGCCACTAAGGAAAAGAAGCTGGATACATCAGACAGCCAGATGAAGTTTAGTGAATTATCTTTGGTTGGTGAAATAGCAAGGTACTTAAATATCTCATGTATTTTGGTATCAAAGATTATAAGGGAAGCTGTAGATGGTGAAGATGAAATCCTTAAGGCAATAAATACACATAATGAGATTTTATATGATGTGGTTATTCCTAAGGTATTTCATGCACTTTATGAGGTTAAGGGAACGCAGAAGAGTGAAGATGTTTATATGGTACTTTTGCGTCAGCCCAAGGATGCTGGCTATTATGAATTTTCAGCCAAGGATGAGCTTGTAGTATCTAAAGATAATAAGGTGTTTACGCCAGCTGAGATTCAGAAGAGCTTCCATGCAGATACTTATTGCTTTGATTCTAAACCTGAATTGGAGTGCTTCAAACAGTATATTTCAAGCGACAAGGTAAAAGAGGTCTACTTTACCGGTATGTTTACATCAAACCAGGGAGACCTGTCTGTTCATTATTACGATCCTGAGTCTAAGAGGGTACGTCAATATTACCCTGACTTCTTGGCACTGATGGATGATGGAACATACCAGCTTATCGAGGTAAAGGGCGACCATATGATAGACAACGAAGTAGTCCTTGCCAAGAAAGAAGCGGCTGAGGAGATGTCGATTGCCAGCGGTATGAGATATCTGATTTATGCAAGTAGCATTCTTATGAAGCGTAATGTGCTTGAAGATCCGGGATTCTGTCAAACATATTTTGTACAGGGTAAAGATGGCATTGAGTACCAAGTAGACATGGATCAGCCAAGAAATAATTGATCGTGAAGGGAGGTATGTGATTTGGCACAAAGAACCGTTGCGCTGTGCGATGACAAATATATAGGCATAGAATCCATATATACGGTTGTTAACGGTCGCCAGATTAACATACCGGATAAACTTAAATGGCTACGTTCAAAGAGCCAAAATAATGAATTATTCTGCCCTTGTGGATGTGGTGCGAATCTTGTCCTTGTGGCTGGAGATAAGAATCTTCGCGAACAGCATTTTAGGATTAAAGATGCAGATGCCTTTCCAGGGTGTCATGTGGTTACGGAAGGCAAAACATCGGTGGATTCTAAAATTGTGCTTAAGTGCTGGCTGGATGACAATTTGAATGCAGATGATCTGGAAACGAGAGTTCCTATTTCGGCAATAGCAGATAGTACAAGAAAATATGAGTTTTCTTTTATTTCTCGCAATAATAGGATTGCACTTAACTATTGCCATGACAGGGTAAATCTTTCGGAAGAGAAACTTCAGATTCTTGCGGATAACGCAAATGGAATCAGTATCATCCATGTAGTCGATTATTTGAATGGTGGTTCTGAGGGACAATATCCGGAAGGACTAATGAAGGTACAAAATCGACAAGGCTATTGTTTATTACTGGCGACAGATGAATCTGACTACGATAAGGCTAATCTTATAGCGGTCTTTTATGAACAAGACCTCGATGGTTTTTGGCGTGAAAATATTATTTCAACAGGTTCTTTAAAGGAATATAGGATTGCTGATGATGGTGAAATAGTTTTTAGAAATGAAAAACTGTTAACCCTATTAAGTAGGACAAGACAGACGTTTGCGGAGCAGCTTGAGGCAGAAAAGTTAAGAAGAAAAGAAGCTCAAAAGCAACGCGAAGAGCATTTGAAGCAGCTGCAAATCAAGGCTGAAAAGAGAAAAGAAGAACAGAAAAAAAGAGAAGAAGAACTTGCTGCAATCAGGAAGCAACAGGAAGAAGAGTATGCAAAGCGCCGTGCAAAAGAAGCAGAAAAGCGAAGGGCTGAGGAGGCAAGGGTAGCCGAAGAAAAGCGACAGCGAGCTGAAGATTTTAAACGAAATATGGAATCGAATTTTGAACAGCAGGATACTCAAGTTAGGGACGCTGAAGGAAATCGGTGGATAAAGTGCGAATTTTGCGGAAAGATTGCTATGGAATCGGAGTTTTCATCGTATGGTGGACCGGGCCATATCAACTTGGGAACTTGTAAGGAGTGCTCTTCAAACAATCCAAAGGCAAAGTCAGTATATAAATCTTCAGAAGCCCTACCAAAGAAAACTTATGACCCGACAATTTGTCCTGAATGTGGATGCAAGTTAGTTGAGAAAAACGGCAGGAATGGGAGATTTATAGGATGCACGGGATTCCCGAGATGCAGATACACGAGATCTATAAGGTAGGGATATTTTATGACCTGGGAAGAGTATTACGACAAATTCTATGATTGGGCTGAAAGTACACAGATTAAGAAGCTTTCGTCAGTAGAGGCTCTGGGACCGGCTGAGGAGGTTACAGAGGTTATGGTGTCTTTTGCCTTTGATCATGAGGATATCGTAAACAGGATTGCACGAAAGGCAATAGAACAGAAAATAGTTTTCTCCGGAGAAAATATAGCCGACCTTACAAATTTCATTGATTCTCAGTTACAGAATCAGCTTACGTTACAGTCAGCGGATTCATTTACCGAAGAAGATTTGAATCATCTGCTTGGAATGGTGGACGATGATATTGTTGCAAGTCTTTATGAAAAGAAGGGGTACAAGATTCCTGACGAATATTCTTTTATAGATGACAGTGACGACTTTGATGAAGAATATGAAGATTCTGAGCCGGATGCAGCAGATTCAACCTTTGCAGAAAAACAGCCAAGCGGGTTCTTTAGTAGGCTGGCTATGGCATTTGGCGTAGGCCATGGTATTAGTCAGGGCATTAAGGATGCAACGGCACCTAAACTGCGTAAATTTCGCGTTGGCGATCATGTTCGCGTAAGATACCGTGGACAGGAAGGTACGATTGTGGATATCAATGGCGACTTGTACATGGTTTCGTTGAAAGATGGCGGTTATGTTGATTCTTATTCGGAGTCTCAGCTTGAAAGGGCATGGTGATCTATATGAAGATAATCTATTGGTTTTTAATGGTTCTTCCGGGAATAGTGTTCTTCTTAGATGATTTTGGAACAGCGACTGTTCCGCTGAGAATCTTTGGGGCATGTCTTATACTGATCGTTATTTATGACATATGGAAGAACAAGGATATTTCGCAGTATATCTGCAAGACCATTTACTTCCCGGTGTTTCTGATTATTTGGGTTGAAAAGATTCGTAGAGAGCGAAAGGCAAAAAAGCGTGCGCAAAGACTGAGATACTACAGACCTTGGTACATTTTATAGGATTTGTTAGGTAGATGTGAGAAACTGGACTGAACGCAAAGGAGGAGTGGCAGAATGTATTATCAATATGACAGCCATTATAAAAATGTGCTTATAAGAACTGCCCAGGGAAGATTTCCTGAAATCCTCCATAAGGGTGATAAGCAGTGGAGCATTCTGGCACCGAAACCAGATGATCCTGACGAAATGTATACCAGAGCCGTTTATCTGGGCGGTGGTTGTTGGGAAAGACTTGATGATGTTGATGAGGATGATGTCGAGGCCATATTGAAAGGATGGGGTTATGGAGCGAATCCTCCCGAAGCTGACGGCGTGTTAATACCTGAAAAAGAAGCTGATGAGATGTCAGATAATATAGGGCTTTTTGAAGGCAAACTGAAGAAGGTGCGCATTGACTCCAATTGTATTTGCTATGGCCCCTGTCCGCTACCGGACGACGAGACTGAACAGCACCTTACTATCAATGCAGATGGTGGGGTATGGCTGACCAAGCTTTCTTTTGAGAAGGGACCGATAGAGAAAACAAACTTTAAGATTGATGCTGATACGGCCAAGAACCTTTTAGAAGTGTTTGAAAAGCGTTTTTCACAGGAGCATGATATATGCTTTGTGACGGACATAGGCTCGTGGGAAATGATTCTGACCAATGAAGAAGGTAAAGAGTTCCACTATGATGGGCCTTTAACCGAAGATGCCGGAGATGTAGTAAAGGGACTTTCCGATATGGTTAGAACTGCAACCGGTAGGGATGATCTGTTTGTTTTCGATGGCTGCCCTGAGAGGATTGATAATCTGAAAATCGCGTATGAACGTGAGACTAAGATTAAGCCAAAGGTAATTCCTGAGGGCGCAGAGTATGAGTTTGTGACATGGAGCTACTCTGAGATTCTGACAATAGACAGGGCTACGGAGACACTGACAAATCACATTCAGTTCGCGGAACAATGTTCCGTTACAAATACCTATCACGTAGAGGAAGGCATCAGCAGCCTCTTGGACGACCTATGGCCTGAGATGTTTGATGAAGTGACGGGCAATCCGCCTGATGTAATTGAAGACCCGATGGAGCAGCGTAAGTATAAGATTACGGTGCTCACAAATCAGGGCAATGAAAAGGTCATTGAAGGTACATTTGATAAACTTGGATTACCTGATGAGTATCCGGAGTTTATTGAAAAGATTTATGATTTTATGGCTTTCTACGGAATTGGAGAGCTGTTTAATGAATCGTATTATGGCAAGGCAAAACGCACATCAACAGATTATATTTTCTGCGATGTAGAGTTTGAGCCTGGCGGTAAGACATATTGCTATTTAGCAGATGATGATTCTTACGAAGTTGGGGACACGGTTCTTGTTCCTGCTGGACATGATAACCATGAAGCTTTGGTAAGGATTGTAGACAAAAACTATTATGCTTCTGAAAATGCGCCGTTTCCGGTGGATAAGGCAAAACACATCATCAAGCGCATTGATGAGGATGAGATAGACGACTATTTAGATATTAATTGAGAAGGACTTATCATTATGGACAGTTAGGAATTACTTAGTATTGGAGGGAGTTATAATTGGCAACTCGGAGTGAATTAAAGACAAGTGAAATCCTGAGCAAACTGACAACAGGAATACTTGGGGCAAAAACATTTCAGAATACTCCTAAATGGGAAGTTGAAGGAGGACCAATCCCCAGAACGTTTTTCACTGATTGGTTAAATAATAATGCAGATAAACCTATCAATGATGAGGCTGTACTGTGGCTTGTTCGGTTGTATAATGCACAGCTTGGTATTTTTAAGATGAGAAAGCCTATAGATGAGGCAAAGTCTGTAAAAATATCGAATGAACTGGTTGCTTATCTGTCAGAAATCACTGGTATTGATTTGCTTAAGCTGAAAAACTCCTATAATGACTCCGATTCTGCAGCAAAAAGGAAGGACTTGGTAGATGTACTTGCCTCGGTATTGAACAGTTCTATAGACAAGGAATACTTTGACCCGGCGCTTGTAGCTTCTGATATATCCAATATACTAAGAAATCTTATCCTTGGAGGTGACTTTACAGCATCGCTAAAAACAGCATGTGTTTCAGAAGTATCAGGGAAGTGCCCGTTTTGCAGTCATGAACTTGTAAGTGAAGACGGGGATGAGGTTGTAGAATCCTACAAAATTATTAAATTTCCTGCTCCTGGCCATGTAGAGAGGTTCGAATACTTGGCGGTTTGCAATAACTGCTATGAGAGATATAAGGATATAACGAAGGTAGATTTACTTCAACGTTTGCAAGATAAGAAGAAGGTTATAGTAGCACGCAAGAGTTTTGAAAAATCTGTAGATGCATTGGAAATGGAGAAAGAAATAGTCCAAGTACTCGATGCTTTAACAGTTACGAAGCCTGCGGATATGCCAAAACTTCAATATTCCCCGGTAGAAGTACAGGATAAAATTCCTGATGATAACATGCTTTGCTCAAAGATATTGACTAATGTTGTTCAGTATTTTCCCTTTGTTGAGGAAAAGCTGAAGGAGCTAAACAACGAAAGAAAGCTTACTTATGAGAAGATATCCGGAGATGTGAAACGAGCGTACTTGGAATTTGCCTCTAATGAGGATAGAAAAGAGGTTATTTTTAATCAGTTGTGTGAATGGCTGGCGGAGAAAGCTCAGACTGATAAAAAATCGGCCTGTGAAGTTATTATTTCTTATTATGTCCAGAATTGCGAGGTGTTTGAACGTGAAACTACCTAGTAAAATAACAAGCTACAGCGAAAGTAGTATTTCCAAATTCCCTTATGTTCTTAAAGCAGTACGAGAAGGGGAAAAGACTCCTCTGGAGTTATATTCGGAAGCCAAGAAAGAGCACATATCGATAGCTGAGTTTATGGAAGTGCTTGACGGCTTATATGCTTTAAGAAGAATTGATCTAAACGAGGAGGGAAAACTGTATTATGTTGAGAGAGATTAGGTGCGATAAGTTCCGAACTTATAATGACGAGCCAAGAGATCCTATTGTTTTTCGCCCTGGCCTTAATGTTGTTCTTGGAACTAATGATGCCAAAAATTCTATAGGTAAATCAACGTTCCTTATGATTGTTGATTTTGTCTTTGGCGGAAAAGATTATGTTCAGAAATGCACTGACGTGCAGGAGATGGTAAAGGGGCATACTATAGAATTTTGCTTTGAATTTGAGGACGGGTTACATTACTATTCAAGAAGCACAATTGATACGGCGAGAGTTAACCGCTGTGATGAAAAATATAATGTTGTTGATACCATTTCATTGACCACATTTTATAAAGAACTGGCGAAAGGCTATCATGTCGATGATTCGCTGAGCTCCTTTAGAGGCATGGTAAATCCATATTTTAGAGTTTATCAAAAAGAAAATATGGATGAAAAGGCACCGCTAGATATTGCAAAAAAGGGGAAGGCAGAGGATGCAATAAACGAGCTGCTTAAGCTGTTTGACATGTATAATCTGGTTCAGGAGTACAAACAGCAAGAAAAGGCTAATGTTGAGCAGAAGGATATCTACTCTAAGTCCTTTAAATATGATATTGTTCGTAAGATAGGCGAACGAGAATACAAGGCGAATAAAGCCAGAATCTTGGAGCTTCAGAACGAAATTGAAAAGCTTGAGAAAACAACTGCTGAAGCTGACTTGTCGCTGCTTGGCATAGAAGATCCTAAGATTATCGAACAAATTGGCTTGTTGAAAGATGAATTACGCAAGGCCAATAGAAGGCTTTCCAAGTACAAATCTCAATTGAGAGTTATCAGTGCCAATAGAAATAATTCAAGTATTGGCGTGGATGGCGATATTGAATTACTACGAGAGTTCTTCCCTGATGCAGATATAAAGCATATTAAAGAGATAGAAAGCTTTCACAGTAGGATTCAAGAAATCTTATCGGAAGAGTTTTCTGATGCTGAGGCTCAGGTGAAAAGCTTAATATCCGCAGCGGAAGATGAACAGGCAATTCTAGAAAAGGAAATACGTGAGCTTGGTGTCAGCAAAGATTTTTCAACGCAGTTGTTTAAAAAGTATGCTGATTTAAGGAATGAACTTGATGAATTGCAGAAGATAAACAATGCTCACGAGAAAATAAAGGAGCACGATGATGCAATCGAGGAAGCGAAAGAAAATACAAAAGTTGCTATAAAAGATGAACTGGCGCTTCTTCAGAAAAAGATAAATAGCAAAATGGAGTCGCTTAACCGCTACATCTATAATGATGATTCGGAGTCACCGGTTATTTCAATTTCGGAGGATGGTAAGAAATACGAATTTTTTACTCCATATGATAGCGGAGCGGGAACATCGTGCAAAGGGCTTATTCTCTTTGATTTAGCAATCCTTGAGATGACAGTGTTGCCTGCATTGATACACGATTCGGATATACATAAGAGAATAGAGGACTATTCCTTTGGAAAGATTCTTGATTTGTATCAGCAATCAGGTAAACAAGTCTTTATTTCAATGGATAGGCAGGAAACATTCTCTTCAGAAATAGCCAAGAAACTGGAAGATGCTGAGGTGCTATATCTTTCAGGAAACGGCAATGAACTCTTTGGAAAGGATTGGAAGAAGAAATCTAACCGCAAATAATAATCACATATGAGTCTATAGGACCTGATACTACCGGTTCTTACAGAAATTTGCTGTAAGAGTTGGCTGTGTCAGGTCTTTTTTCATTTCCGACATCATTCCGACATCCCACGCATGTATTCCGACATCGGAAAAAACGATAATGAGTACAGTTGCAGGGATGTAATCCCAGTGACAATTTGACACTGCTTGTTTCATACAAGCCAAATAACATATCGAAGCCCTGATTAGCTATAAGGGGTGAAGGATACATATAGAAAAGCATTTTCGGCAAATGGAAATGTGGTTTCTATGCAGTACCCTTTCCTTTTTGCGCTAATCAGGTTTAAAGGTCAGGGTACAGAAAAAGTAACCTGACTATTTTTTATCCTTCACCTCTCTGCTTCGGGGCGGAAAGGACAGGAAATGAAGAAAAATCTTGTAGCAAAAAACGAACTCGGTATCTATGCAGATGTCGACGGTGTTGTGAGAGCGGACAGTCTTGTGGTGGCTCAGATGTTTGGCAAGCTTCACGCAAATGTAGTCCGTGACATCAGGAACCTTGATTGTTCCGATGAGTTCCGACTCATCAATTTTGATGAGTCGACTTACCTCAATGCTCAGGGACATCAGCAGCCATGTTACAACATGACCCGTGACGGATTCGTATTCCTGGTAATGGGGTACAGAGGTAAGAAGGCGGCTTCTTTTAAAGAGGCGTATATCAAGAGATTCAACGAGATGGAAGAGTTCATCAAGTATCTGTTAGAGGCAAGAACAGAGTTCCCTCTTCTTACGGAGAACATAATGCTTCTCCATGAAAGCCCTAAGCCTTACTACTTCAGCAATGAGGCAGATCTTTTGAATCGCATCGCTCTTGGAAAGACAGCCAAGCAGGTTCGTGAAGAACATGGGCTTAAGCCCGGGACAAGCATTCGTCCTTATCTTACTACAAAGCAGATCGAGGCCATTGATCGTTTGCAGAGAGTTGATATCGGGTTGTTGGTTTCAACGCCTGACTTTCAGGAGCGCAAGAGATACCTGGAGTGGTACTTCATGAAGAAATTGCAGTAAAGGAGCGGCGATAGATGAGAATTAACGGCGAAGAAACTGATATCCTTCGCAGCTATCGTTCAAATGATGCAGAGGGAAGGCTGGCTATAATGCTTAACAATTATGCGGTCTTCCCAAAGATCATCCGTAAAGCTGAGAAGAAGATTCAGTACAAGATCAAATCAGAAAAAGAATACCTGCGCAGTCATTCAAGAGGTGAACTTGGAGTCAGGGTACAGACCTCCGGCACCAGTGATCCGACCTTCAATGAGGCAGCTACCAACCTCATGATAGAAGATGCTTTTAAGACCGGTAAAGTGGACAAAGGCCTTCTTAAAGGAATTAAGGATGCTTCCTTATATGAAGAAGAAATCCAACTTGTAAGTATTATGCTTATGGATTTTGAGCTGTTGGAAGAAATCATCGAGGATCTGGATGAGAGTGATTCCAAGATTATGAAACAGTATTTGCTTGAGGGGCGGCTTTTTAAAGAAATCGCCGACGATGAAGGCCGAACCTACGAGGCTATCAAGAAACGCATGGAGCGTATCCGGGCAGAGATTCGTGAGGAAATGCTTGAATGCCTTGAAATGAACTGTAGGGGAGGTGAGTGAGATGAACGTTATATCTGACAGAGATTACAAAGAATCCGGCATGTATGCCAAAGAGCAGGCTGAGGTTCAGACCGTTCCTATCCATTGTAAAGTCGCACTCACCATAAAAGAAGCTGCGGAGTATTCCAATATCGGTATCAACAAGCTGGAGTGCCTGCTTCGCTCTCCGAGATGTCCTTTTGTCTTATATGTTGGCAAGAAGAAACTTGTTAAGAGAAAGGAATTTGAGAAGTTCATTTCGGACAACATTGAGATATAGCGCATCTCCGACAAACGTGATGATTTCGCGGTTTGTCGGCTATCAAAAAAATGAAATAACATTGCAATTGAGCCCCGGTTGGTGTATAATATAGCGTGCTAATTTGGGGCTCTTATAGCTTAGAAAGGAGCCTTAAATGGGAAAAGATCTCAAAGGAAAGGAGATTGGAGCAGGAATCGTTCAGCAACCCAACGGGACATACTTCGCCAGATTTGTTGATAAATTTGGGAAGCGCAGAACGAAGAGATCCAAGAAACTACAAGAGGTAAAACAGTGGCTCGCTGATGCTACATATATAGACCAACACAGTGACTTGGACCAGGCTACGGATATGCTCGTCGATGCCTGGTTTGATTATTGGATAGGGATAAAGAAGCAGACAGTGAGACCCAATACGGTCAGAAATTACTCAGAACGGTATGAGCGTAATATCAAGGGTGTTATTGGCAACAAGCTTTTGACGGATGTTAAGCCGATACATTGCCAGCGGATTTTTTCCGACATGGCTGACGAAGGCTATAAGACGACTACCATATACCAGACGCGGATTGCTCTTTACAACATGTTTGAGTTTGCCAGGGAGAATGATGTGCTCATCACTAATCCTTGCAAGAAGTCATTAAAGAGCGATATGGGAAAGCCTTCAGATAAGAAAGAAGCCCTTACGATTGACGTTCAGAAGAAGTTCTTGGAAGCTGTGGTGGGTTACAGCTACGAGAATCAGTACCGCTTCGTATTACAGACCGGACTTCGTACAGGTGAGCTTATAGGACTTAGATGGAGTGACATCGACTTCGAAAATCGTACTATGAAGATCGAAAGAACGATGGAGTATCGCTATAAGGTAGGTGAGTGGAGAGTTGGTCCACCTAAGAGTAAATCAGGCTACCGTACAATTCCTCTTACAGACGAAGCAATTCGTATTCTTGAAAATCAGAGATCAAAGAATAAGAGCTTAAAGCTCGTTCCGATGGAGTGGAAAGATATCGTATTTCTTTGCAGAAAGGGAACACCGGTCAAGAACAGCACTTATGACACAGGCTTGTTTAAGTATTGCGACCGTGTAGGCATTCCGAGATTTTCAATGCATGTCTTAAGACATACTTTTGCTACCAGATGCATTGAGGGTGGAATGAAGCCCAAGACCCTGCAGAAGATTTTAGGTCATTCCAACATCGGTATTACCATGAATCTGTATGTTCATATTACAGAGGATGAAAAGCATAGAGAAATTGACTTAGTGGCTGACGCTTTAAAAGTGGTATAAAACTTGATGCGAAATTCATCTCCGTGGTACTCGGTGTGGTACTCGGTCAAAACCATGAATCGCGGAAAGCCAGTAAAATAAAGGAAAATTAAAGGAGATGAATTTATTATGAAATTAGGTATAGTCGGTCTTCCAAACGTTGGAAAAAGTACACTTTTTAATT